>Garnier_p1__coassemble_7185_pt1 | contig 3171 bp, 3 predicted proteins | sample Garnier_p1__metabat2_low_PE_037 | metagenome-assembled genome bin Garnier_p1 | reverse complement strand
CGTTTTCCACCCAAAAAATTTGTGTAATTTTAGCGGCGCAGGCAACATTTTGCATAAAATCTCTTGACCTGTATCGGATTTCGTGCAATATAATAAGTAAAACACAGGACCCTATATCTGAAGGAGGGAATAAAGATGTCATCCATTGACCCCATCTTCTGGCTGATCGCAGCCATTGGTTTTGTCATGATCGAAGCCATGACCTTTGGCATGACTTCGATCTGGTTTGCAGTGGGTGCTGCGGCAGCCCTGCTTACCGGCCTTTTTTCCGACTCGTTCCGGGTACAGGCTGTTGTATTTGTGGTAGTCAGCGCTTTGTGCCTGGCTGCGTTCCGCCCCTTGGCGGCGCGCCTGCGCACCCGCCACACGGCCACAAACGGCGACCGCAACCTGGGACGGGAGGCAGATGTGCTCTCCCCAGTCAGTGCGGAGCTGTCCGGCCGTGTACGGCTGGACGGTGTGGACTGGAACGCCCGCTGCGCCACCCCCGGGGATCAGTTGGTACCCGGCCAGCGCTGCCGTGTGGTGGAGATCCACAGCACCCTGCTGATCGTAGAGCCTGTTTTGACTGAGACCCTCTGACCCCCGAAGCGTCCCTCACACCGAGCTGTCCCCGGCTCACGCAAAAAGGAGGAACCCCTATGATCATGCTAATCATTATTATAGCACTTGTGCTATTGAGTTTGTTCATTCGATCATAGGGTTTATCCCGACTGAGACCCCGTAAGACCCCAAAACCGCCCGCCTCATCCGGCCGGTGCTCCGGCCCAAACAAAAAGGAGGAAGCTTATGCCTGTTTTTACGCTTTTCGTCATTCTGGGGCTTGTACTGCTGATCCTCGCCATTATCGTCCCCAACTTTGTGATCGTTCCCCAGTCCATGGTATACGTTGTTGAGCGGCTGGGCAGCTACTCTGCCACCTGGACTTCCGGCCTGCATATCAAGATCCCCTTTATTGAGCGGATCGCCAAAAAGGTCAGCCTGAAAGAGCAGGTGGCCGATTTCCCCCCGCAGCCTGTGATCACCCGTGACAACGTAACGATGCAGATCGATACCGTGGTCTTTTTCCAGGTCATGGACGCAAAACTGTACACATACGGCGTCAACCAGCCTATCTCTGCCATCGAAAGTCTGTCCGCCACCACCCTGCGCAACATCATTGGTGAGATGGAGCTGGATCACACCCTGACCAGCCGGGACACCATCAACAGCAAAATTACCGCTATCCTGGACGAGGCCACCGATAAGTGGGGCATCAAGGTCAACCGCGTGGAAGTGAAAAACATCATCCCGCCCCGGGAGATCCAGGATGCCATGGAAAAGCAGATGAAAGCCGAGCGTGAAAAGCGCGCTGTGATCCTGAAAGCAGACGGCGAAAAGCAGGCTGCCATCACCGCCGCTGAGGGCGAAAAAGCCGCTGCGATCCTGCGGGCCGATGCTGTCAAGCAGCAGCGCATCCTGGAGGCCGAAGGCGAGGCACAGGCTATTCTGGCTGTGCAGCAGGCCAATGCGGATGCCATCCGCCTGCTGAACGAGGCCATGCCCACCGACAAGGTCCTGGCTCTGCGCAGCCTGGAGGCACTGGCTAAGGTCGCCAACGGAAAAGCCACCAAGCTCATCATCCCTTCCGACCTGCAGAACCTGGGAGGCGTTGTTCCCAGCATCAAAGAACTGCTGACCGACCCCAAAGAGTAACTTTTGCAACATAAAAGCGAGGGCACAATGTGCCCTCGCTTTTTTCTGTTCTGTAATCCGATTATCTCTTTTTACGGTTTGCGCACTTGCGGCGGTTCTTTGCAGCAGGCTTCTTTGCGGCGGGAGCAGCAGCGGGCTTCACCTCGACAGCGGGAGCGGCAGGCTCCTCGATCTTTGCCTCGACAGCAGGAACAGCAGGCTCCTCGGTCTTTGCTTCAGCAGCAGGAGCAGCAGGCTCCTCAGCCTTTGCCTCAGCAGCAGGAGCACGCTTTGCACGGTCCTTCACCTCGGAGATCGTCCACAGCTGGTCTGCTCCGTTGGCCTCCTGCCAGATCTGCAGGATAGCGCCGATCTCTGCACCCATACCCACGGTATCGATGCACTTGCCCCCTGCCCAGGAGGAACGTACACGCACGGTGCCGTTGGGGTTCGGCTCCACAGACCACATCTGAGAGGTACCGCCCACATCCTCCCACAGGTGCAGCCAGGTGCCGTTTGCAGTACCAGTCATCATCAGGTCGATCAGCTTGCCATTGGCACGGTTGCGGATACGGTACACACCCTCACCCACACGGATAAAGGACCACTCCTGCTCCGGCTTGTGCTCATACTTGCCAAGGCGGATATCCCCGCCATTCTCTACACCTTCCACTGCCTGGATCACATACCCGGTCTGGGCTGCGATCGTATAAAAGCGTTCCGCCTCGATCACCGTCTGTGCAACAGTTTTCATTGTTCGTTTTTCCTCCCATTATCGGGCCTGCTGCGGGACATCCAAATACCCCACACACTGGCGCTGCATCATTTTTGACAAATAGATACTATTGTCCGTGTTAAATCATACCACACAGCGTAATTTTTACAAGTCTTTTTGCATAGCTTTGTCGCATTGTACAGAATATTTCTGAGCGACAGGAGCATTTTCTCCCCTTTCATACCACTTTTTGTATTTTGCAGCCCACTCGACATTTTTGCAGTTCCGCTGTATACTAAAAACGACCGAATTCTTGTATACTTTAGCGCTTTGCACCCGCCGCATCTGCTTGCAAAAACGGCAAAAAGGAGCCTTATTTTGCACAGTTTTTTTCCGCACTGCAAATCGTCGCCCATTTATTCCGCTTTGGAAAGAGAGGTTATTGTTCCATGCCGCAGCAGGACCCCAAAAGCAGCCAGTTTTTGAAAATGACCGAGACCCCTGTGCCAACGCTGGTGCTGACGTTAGCCGGGCCCACCATCCTCAGTATGCTGATCACCAGCATCTACAACCTGGCCGACACTTTTTTTGTAGGGCAGATCTCTACCAGCGCTTCCGGCGCTGTGGGGGTGGTCTCCAGCCTGATGGCCATCATCCAGGCACTGGGGTTCATGCTGGGACACGGTGCAGGCACCATCATTTCCCGAAGCCTGGGCAGCCAAAACGATGCCGCTGCCACACGGTTTGCCTCCACCAGCTTTTTTACCGCCCTTGCTCTGGGT
>Garnier_p1__coassemble_5458_pt1 | contig 4092 bp, 4 predicted proteins | sample Garnier_p1__metabat2_low_PE_037 | metagenome-assembled genome bin Garnier_p1 | reverse complement strand
TCGGCGACATCTTCCCCCGGCCGGGGGAAGTCTTTCGAAGGGAGAGCCCTTGGCAGAACCGGCAGGTCTCGTCCTCATTCGTCAACGGCAGGAAGAAGCCTGCTGTTAAGCTGTAAACTTTACGCCCTTGCCAAAGCCTCTCCCTTTCGGGAGAGGTGGCACGGCGAAGCCGTGACGGAGAGGGTCGATTCCGCTTTGCACCTGCTCCACCCCCTTGCGGCGACCCCTTTATGACAGATTTATGAATCTTTTAAAACTTTTTTCCCAGCCTCTTGACAGGCCGGGAAATTTGGCTATAATGGTATTAGCACTCAGGAACAACGAGTGCTAAACACTTCAAAACAACGCAAGGGAGGCGGACCGAGTGACGATGGATGCACGGAAGCAGCGTGTGCTACAGGCGATCGTAGCTCTGTACGGCCTCGAAGGGGAGCCTGTGGGCAGCAGCGTCCTGGCCAACTACTTCGACATGGCGGTATCCAGCGCAACGCTGCGCAATGAGATGGCCGCACTTACTAAGCTTGGCCTTTTGGAGCAGCCCCACACCAGCGCGGGCCGGGTGCCCAGCGCAAAGGGCTACCGCTATTATCTGGACAATCTGCTTTCGGCCAATGAGCCGCTGGACCGTGTCACCCGTGCCCGGGTGGATGCGGTGTTTGCCAGTTTGGATCATGAGCCGGAAAAACTGGCCCAGGGCGCTGCCAAGGCGCTGGCCGCCATCAGCGGCTGCACGGCTGCGGTAAGCACCCCCTGTGCCGAGGACCTGTGCATCTCTCATTTTGAGGTGGTGCAGGTGGGCCGCAGTGCGGCGGCTGTGCTGGCGGTGACTACCGCCGGATACGTCCGCACCCGGGTGGCCCGGGTCCGCACCGGACTTTCCCGGGACAATGCCGCTGCGCTGGCGGCGGTGCTGAACCAGCACCTGACCTTTGTGGCCCCGGTGGATCTGAACCGGCGGATGCTCAGTGAGCTTTGCAGCCAGATCCGTCCGGAGCTGGTGCCGGTGGTCTCGGCGGCAGCGGCGATCTTGCAGGATTGCGCACAGCCCCATGTATTTCTGGGGGGCGAGCAGTACCTGCTGGACTGGCCGCAGCTGGAGGGCAAGGTGGGGGATATCCTCACACTGCTGAACGACGACACCCAGGCCGCCCAGCTGATCGCACCCCCTGCCGGGCAGGAGGGATGCATCCTTCTGGGAGAGGACATCGAGCCGCAGATCCCCGGATTATGCATCGTAAGCGACCGTTACCTGGTGGGCGGCGGACTGTGGGGCTCCATTGCATTGATCGGCCCCACCCGGATGCCCTTCCAAAAGCTGGTGCCCCTGCTGCACGCCTTTGCCGACGAGCTGGGCGAGGGCATGAGCGGCAAACGAAAAGACACCCCGCAGGCTGCCGTACCCCGGCGGGCTGCACCCTATAACAAGGAGGATCTGGTATGAGCGAAGATTTGAACAAGGCCCAGCAGGAGCCCACTGTGGAGCCGGCTGCCGAGCCGGTGTCCGAGCCGGAGACCCAGTCTGCTGCCCCTGAGACCGAACCTGCCGAGCAGGCAAAGGACGACGGGAAGAAGAAGGACGGCTGGTTCAACAAAAAGGCCCGGGAGCTGGACGCCATCAAAGCCCAGCTGGAAACAGCCGAGCAGACCGCTGCAAAGGCAAAGGACCAGCTGCTGCGCATGGCAGCGGAGTACGACAACTACCGCAAGCGCTCCACCCGTGAGGCAGACCAGAAATTCAACGACGGCGTTTCCTTTGCTGTCAATCAGATCCTGCCCATTCTGGACACGCTGGAGATGGCGGCCAACGCCCCCACCACCGACGAGAGCTACAAGAAGGGCGTGACCATGACCCTGGACAAAGCAGCCAAAGCACTGGCCGCGCTGAACATCCAGGAGATCCCCACCCTGGGCCAGCCCTTTGACCCCAACTTCATGAATGCGGTGCAGCAGGTGCCCGCAGAGGATGGCCAGGAGAGCGGCACCGTGGTGACCGTTTACCAGAAGGGCTACCAGATGGGCGATAAGATCGTCCGCCATGCCACTGTCGTGGTGGCTGGCTGAGCAAGCCGTACCCCCTTTTTTCCGGGGTCTTGATAAATACAACCGTTTAAGTATATAAAGATTCATCGTTTTATCAGCGAGAGGAGATTTTATTATGAGCAAGATCATTGGTATCGACCTTGGCACCACCAATAGCTGCGTCGCCGTGATGGAAGGCGGCGAGCCTGTCGTTATTGCAAACTCGGAAGGCGCCCGCACCACCCCGTCTGTGGTGGGCTTCACCAAGACCGGCGACCGTCTGGTTGGCCAGGTGGCAAAGCGCCAGGCCATTACGAACCCGGAGAACACCATCTCCTCCATCAAGCGTGAGATGGGCACCGATAACAAGGTCACCCTGAACGGCAAGGCCTACACCCCCCAGCAGGTCAGCGCTATGATCCTGCAGAAGCTGAAGGCGGATGCCGAGGCTTACCTGGGCGAGACCGTCACCGAGGCTGTCATCACCGTGCCGGCTTACTTCAACGACAGCCAGCGCCAGGCCACCAAGGACGCAGGCACCATTGCCGGCCTGACCGTCAAGCGTATCATCAACGAGCCCACTGCCGCAGCTCTGGCTTACGGCATCGACAAAGAGGATGACCAGAAGATCATGGTCTACGACCTGGGCGGCGGCACCTTCGACGTGTCCATCATCTAGATGGGCGACGGCGTGACCGAGGTCCTGGCGACCAACGGCGATACCCGCCTGGGCGGCGACGACTTTGACCAGCGCATTATCGACTGGATGGCCAACGCTTTCCAGACCGAGAACGGCATTGACCTGCGCAAGGACAAGATGGCGGCCCAGCGCCTGAAGGAGGCTGCTGAGAAGGCAAAGATCGAGCTGTCCAGCGCTATGAGCAGCCAGATCAACCTGCCCTTCATCACCGCTGACGCTACCGGCCCCAAGCACCTGGATATGACCCTGACCCGTGCAAAGTTCAACGAGCTGACCGCCGATCTGGTGGACCGCACCATGACCCCCGTGCGCAAGGCTCTGGCCGATGCCGGCCTGCGTCCCTCTGACCTGAAGAAGGTTCTGATGGTGGGCGGCTCCACCCGTATCCCCGCTGTTTACGACGCCGTCAAGAAGGAGCTGAATTGCGAGCCCTTCAAGGGCATCAACCCCGACGAGTGCGTGGCTGTGGGCGCTGCCATCCAGGGCGGCGTGCTGCAGGGCGACGTCAAGGGCCTGCTGCTGCTGGACGTTACCCCGCTGAGCCTGGGCATCGAGACCCTGGGCGGCGTGTGCACCAAGATCATCGAGCGCAACACCACCATCCCCACCCACAAGAGCCAGGTGTTCTCCACCGCTGCGGACAACCAGCCCTCGGTCGAGATCAACGTGCTGCAGGGCGAGCGTGAGTTTGCCCGCGATAACAAGAGCCTGGGTGTGTTCCACCTGGACGGCATTGCTCCGGCTCCCCGTGGCGTGCCCCAGATCGAGGTCACCTTTGATATCGACGCCAACGGCATCGTGAAGGTCAGCGCCAAGGACCTGGGCACCGGCAAGGAGCAGAACATCACCATCACCGCTTCTACCAATATGTCCAAGGACGACATCGACAAGGCCGTCAAGGAGGCCGAGCAGTTTGCTGCCGATGACAAGAAGAAGCGTGAGGAAGTGGACATCCGCAACGGTGCAGACCAGATGGTGTTCCAGACCGAGAAGATGCTGAAGGAGAACGGCGACAAGCTGCCCGCCGACGTCAAGAGCGAGGCTGAGGCAAAGCTGGCTGACCTGAAGACCGCCGTGCAGTCCGGCTCCACCGACGACATCAAGGCAAAGCAGGAGGCTCTGAGCCAGGTGTTCGAGAAGATGTACCAGGCTGCCGCTGCTGCCCAGCAGGCTGCTGCCGGCGCACAGCCCGGCCCCGACGCATCCGCTCAGCAGAAGCCGGATGACGGCGTGGTGGATGCAGACTTCAAGGAAGTCTGATAACTTAAAAATCAAACAGCCCTGCGCCCGGCCCAAACCGGCGGGCCTCGGCTGACAAAAGCAAGCGAAGCCGCTCCGGTTTGGCCTTGGCCAATGCCGGGGCGGCCTTTGCT
>Garnier_p1__coassemble_4960_pt1 | contig 4509 bp, 2 predicted proteins | sample Garnier_p1__metabat2_low_PE_037 | metagenome-assembled genome bin Garnier_p1 | reverse complement strand
ATGCCGTAACGTCCGGCCTGCCAGCCCGCCGGGCCGGGCACCACCGCTGTAAGACGATATCCTTCGCCGCAGACCGGCCAGGCCACGGTCTTGCCGTCCTGTTGGGCGGTTTGGATCAAAGCCGACAGATCCACCTCCCCGCCCCAGGCTGCATACACCAGCAGCGTCCCTGCGCAGCGGTACGCTTCCGTCTGACAGATCCCCGCGCAGATGGCTGCATCTGCTGCACTGCGCACCTGCGCAGACAGTGCCTTCCGTGCCGCAACGCCCGCCTGACGCTGCGCTTGCTTTTGTTCGGTCAGGGTCATGGCCGATCTCCTTTTTTGCTGTCTTTTATCTTTTTATAATAATCGCTGCCCCAAAAAATTGCAAGGTTTTTTTCTGGATCGGATGGTTACACTTATGGGGGGCTGCGGCAAAAAATATGGCCTGCGCAGATGCGCAGGCCATATTTTTTGCCTTTTGATCAGTGCTTGCTGATCTGCTCCTTGCTGTATTGCAGGGTGTAAAGCTGATAGTACCGTCCATGCTGCGCCAGCAGCTGCTGGTGGTTGCCCTGCTCCAGGATCTTACCATGGGACAGCACGATGATATTGTCCGCGTGCTGGATCGTGGACAGCCGGTGCGCCACGATCAGCATAGTGCCCACCGTGCGCATCTTTTCCAGCGAGTCCTGGATCAGGATCTCGGTCTCGGTATCAATGTTGGCCGTTGCTTCGTCCAGGATCATGACGCTAGGCTTATGCAGCAAGGTGCGGGCAAAGCTGAGCAGCTGCCGCTGACCGGCAGAGAAGTTGTTGCCCCGCTCCCGTACTTCCTCATCCAGGCCATGATCCAGCTTGGCGATGAACTGATCTGCGTTGACATAATGGCATACCCGCAGGATCTCCTCATCCGGCACCCCATCCATCCGCAGCAGCAGGTTGGAACGAATGGTGCCGGAGAACAGGAACACATCCTGCAGCATCTGGCCAAAATGCCGCCGCAGAGAGGAGATCTTGATCTTGCGGATGTCCACTCCGTCGATCAAGATCTGGCCTTTCTGGAACTCATAATTGCGGCAGATCAAAGAGAGGATGGTGCTCTTGCCGGAGCCGGTCGAGCCAACAAAGGCCACCGTCTCCCGGGGATGGATGTGGAAGGACACTCCCTGCAGCACCCACTCCCCCGGTACATAGCTGAACCACACATCCCGGAACTCGATCTCGCCCTTGACCTCCTCCAGCTCGATGGCATCCGGTGCATCCACCAGCTTAGGCTGGATATCCATGATGGAAAAGACCTTTTCACCGGAAGCCAGCGCAGATTGCAGCCAGTTGAACTGTTCCGCCAGGTTCTGGATGGGGGTAAAGAACTTGGCAATGTACATATAAAAGGTAACGATGGTGCCGCTGGTCAGGGTCTGTCCCAAAAAGCTGGTCCCCTCCAGATAGCCCATACCGCCCAGGTAGAACAGGCACAGGATCGAGCTGATGTACAGCATATACACCAGCGGACGGAACACACCAAACACGAAGATCTGCTCCTGTTTTGCCTTTGCCAGTGCCTGGCTGCGGCGGCAGAAATCCGCCTGCTTCTCATCCTCCCGGCCAAAGATCTGGGTGACCTTGATGCCGGAGAGGTTCTCGGACAGGTAGGTGTTGATATCGGTGGTGGCATCCTTTACCTTGCGGTACGCCCGGCGGGAAAACTTGCGGAAGATCACCGTAAACAGCACGATAAAGGGCACAAAGCACAGCACCCTCAGGGTCAGCTCATAATTCAGGAAGACCATCGCCACCAGGATGCCCAAGATCACAAACGCATTTTTGGTCAGGTTGACCAGCAGATTGGTGAACATCATGGAGATAGCGTTGGTGTCGTTGGTCACACGGGTGACCAGCTTGCCCACCGGGATCTCGTTGAGCTGCTCATGGGACAGCGACTCGATATGGACAAACAGATCCTCACGCAGGTCAGAAACGATGCGCTGTCCCACTTTTTGCAGGATCACCGCTTGGAAATAGGTGCTGCCCATCGAGAACAGCAGCACTCCGGCATATACAGCCACTGCCGCAAACAGGTGCTTCAGCGCAAAGGTGCCCACCACCAGTTCCTCGATATAACCGATCAGGAGCGGCGAAATGATATCGTAGGAGATAGAGAACAGCATCAAAAAGCCTACAACCACAAACTGCGGCAGATAGGGCCGTGCATACGCCGCCAGGCGGCGGACGATCTCCCCATCCGGCATATTGCGCTCAAAACCCATGGCGGCTTTTTTATCCTTGACCGCCGCATAAGCGCCGATCAGCAGTGCCGACACGGCACCGATGATGCCGCCCACCAGCAAAAGCGGGTTAAAATCAGCCATTGTTCTCACCCCCTGTCTCATCCTCCAGCTGCTGCAGATCTACCATGCGCCGGTACTCGGCACAGCGGGCATACAGCTGCGCATGGGTGCCCACATCTTCAATGCGGCCAGCCTCCAAAAATACGATCTTGTCCAGATCTTTCACAGTAGAGATGCGGTGAGCGATCAGCAAGGTGGTCTGACCCGCCCGGCTGGTGCGCAGGTTTTCCAAGATCACCTTCTCGGTGCGGGTATCCACCGCCGACACCGAGTCATCCAGGATCAGGATGGGCGCATCCTTTAGCAAAGCGCGGGCAATGGAGATGCGCTGCTTCTGTCCGCCGGAAACGGTAACGCCGCGCTCACCCAGCATGGTCTCAAAGCCATCCTTGAAATCCACGATATTATCCCGCACATCTGCCAGCGCTGCGGCACGGTCGATCTGTTCCGCAGTGGCATCGTCCACGCCAAAGCCGATGTTGTGGGCAATGGTATCCGAGAACAGGAAGTTATCCTGTGGCACATAGGCGCAGGCAGAGCGTACTGACCGGATGGTAACACTGTTCACATCCTGCCCATCCACAAACAAGGTGCCGTCCGGCACATTGTAGGTGCGCAGCAGAAGATCCACCAGGGCTGTCTTGCCCGCACCGGTCTTGCCCACGATGCCCACGCTCTCCCCCGGTTCGATCTTGAAGGAGACATTCTGCAGCACATCGAACTCGCCGTCCGGATAACGGAAGGTCAGATCCCGGAACTCGATGCCGCCCTTAACATTTTCCAGCGCAGGCACACCGGGACGGTCTGCCACATCGATGGGGGCGTCCAGCAGCTCGCTGATGCGGTTGAGCGAAGCCTTGCCGCGGGATGTTTTTTCGATCAGCATGGACACAGCCATAATGGGCCAGACGATGGCCTCAAAATAACCAATATACTCCACCAGCTGTCCGGCGTTGAACTTGCCCATATACACCAGGTAGCCGCCGTACCCCAGGATCACGCAGACCACTGCCTCCACAAACAGGGTGACCAAGATCTGCAAAAGGGTGGAGAGCTTGGTATACAGCACATTGATCTCTTCGTTTTCCTTGTTCAGTTTACGGAATGCAAGCAGCTCTTTCAGCTCCTTGACAAAGGCTTTGATCACCGCAATGCCGGAGAAGTTCTCCTGCGCAAAGTCCGACAGGTCCGAAAAAGCCTGCTGCCGCAGCTCCCACTTTTGGGTCAGCATCTGCCCCATGATGGTGCCGATGGCAAACATGATCAAAGCCGGGATCAGCGCCAGCAGGGTCAGAGTGCTGCTCATCTGCCACATCTTGAACAGCGCCATCAGTCCCAGCACCAGCGCATCACAGAACATCAGCACACCGTCGCCAAAGCACTCCTGGATGGTATCCAGGTCGTTGGTGTACAGGCTCATCAGGTTGCCCACCTTATTCACCTGATAATACTGCTGCGACAGCCGGCGGCTGTGGTCAAACATCCGCTCCCGCAGCTCCGCCTCTACCTTGACCGCAGAGCCGTAAAAGCAGACCCGCCACAAAAAGCGGCCGATCACCATGGTGATCACGATAAAGATCATGGGCAGGCAGATCTGCTGCAGCAGCACCATCTTATCAAACGGCACCAGCTGCCCATCCACCGTCACCTGTCCCAGGTTGATGCCGTTGATCACCAGTCGATACAGTTCCGGTACTTTGAGCTGGATGATGTCCACCACTATCAATGCCAGCATACCCAGCAGCAAAGCCGGTGCATTTTTAAGGTAATAGCGGTTGATGTACTTGCCAAAGATCAAGCGTTCTCCCTCCTTTATTTGTTTCCGTTCCGATCCGCTTGTCCGCCCGGGACGGTCACTCAGACCCCTGCAAGCCCCCTGCGCCCGTGAAAAAGCGCCCTCTGCACCACACGGCAGAGGGCGTGGACCGGCCCAGGGACAGCCCTGCTTCCGGGATCTTGTCAATACAATTCCAGTATAAAATCAAGAGCAGGTTCTGTCAACTCCCGGCGCAAAGAATCAGGATTGAATGCACATTTTCCATAAAAAACGAATGAGCCGCGCCCCGCATACAAAAAAAGAAACCGTTGCATCTGCATCTCTGCATTTGCAACGGCTTCGTACTGGAGCGGCCGACGAGGCTCGAACTCGCTACCTCCACCTTGGCAAGGTGGCGCTC
>Garnier_p1__coassemble_4707_pt1 | contig 4733 bp, 7 predicted proteins | sample Garnier_p1__metabat2_low_PE_037 | metagenome-assembled genome bin Garnier_p1 | reverse complement strand
CGTCCGCTGAAAAAGCAGTCTGCCCCCCAGCAGGCTGCCAAGCCGCAGCAGCCGGCAAACCAGCCCGCCCAGAGCCAGAAGCAGGCGCAGCCCAAGGCAGAGCAGCCCGCAAAGCAGAGCAAGGGGCAGGCTCCGGCAGCCCGCAAGCCTGCGGCAGAAAAGGCGCAGCCGCCCCGTACCGAGAACCGCCGCCGGGGCAATCCGCGCCCGGCCGAAAAAGCCCAGCCCCAGAGCGAGCAGCCCCGCCGCACCCGTGCGCCGCAGCCGGAGCAGCCGCCCCGGTCGGCCCGGCGTTCCCGTGCGCCGCAGCGGGAGGAGGACCCCGGCCTGGTGCTGATCAGCCGCCGCCCCCCGCAGCAGAAGTTCACCAGCTTTGAAGAGTATATGAATGCCCACGGCGGTGCAACTGCGCCGATCGAGGACTACGGCGGGGACGAATGAGCGCCCCCCGGCAGATGCCCTGGCGCTGCCCCTTGTGCGGTGCGCCGCTGACCGGCCAAAGCCCGCTGCGCTGCGCCGCCGGGCATAGTTTTGACCGGGCAAAAGAGGGGTATTGGCACCTGCTGCCGGTGCAGCAGATGCGCACAAAAGCACCGGGAGACAGCAAGGAGATGGTGGCGGCCCGCCGCAGCTTTCTGGAAGGGGGCTACTATGCCCCTCTGGGCGAGAGCCTGGCGCAGGTCTGCCTGCGGTGGGGGCAGCCTGCCGCACCAAATGCGCCGCTGCGCCTGCTGGATGCAGGCTGCGGCGAGGGATGGTACGACCGGTGTATTGCGTCGGCCTTTGCACAGGCAGACCGCCCCCTGGAGCTGGCGGGGTTCGACATTGCAAAGCCCGCTGTACGGCTGGCGGCTAAAGCCCTGCCCCAGGGCCTGTATGCGGTGGCCTCCAGCTTTGCCCAGCCGGTAGAGAGCGGATGGGCAGACCTGGTGGTGAACTGTTTCAGCCCCTTTGCACGGGAGGAGTTTTTGCGGGTGCTGCGCCCCGGCGGGCGGCTGGTGTATGTGGTGCCCGGGCCGCGGCACCTCTACCAGCTCAAGCAGGTGCTGTACGACACCCCCTACGAGAACCCGGTGCAGTCCATCGACTACCCCGGCCTGCACCCGGTGGATGACAGCCAGACCACCGCACAGATCACGGTGCCAGCCGCCCAGCTGGAAGCGCTGTTTGCCATGACACCGTACTATTGGCGCACCCCCCGGGACGGGGCGGCCCGCCTGGCCCAGCTGCCTGAGCTGACCACCGAGATCAGCTTCCGCTACTTGGTGTTTGAAAAAGAATAAGAAAAAGCCCTCATCCCCGTTTGCCGGGGGTGAGGGCTTTTTTGTTGGGAATGTTTGCTTTGGAGCGAGACTGCATCGCAGGGCGGGAGAGCTTGCTCCGGTGGAGCTGCCGTTCTATTCTGGATTTTCTTTTTGAAACATAAACAGCAATATGCTCGTTTTTGCGGTTGAATTTTTTGGCAGTTTGCTGCTTGACAAATACCGGGGGGGTATACTAAAGCCATCATGACAGGGCGGATGATTGTCTGTCTGGTATTACGAAGGGACGTTTGCTCCCACAGATCTTTTCAGGAGGATATTACCATGAAATTTGTTAAGAAGATGCTGGCGACCCTGGTGGCTTGTGCAATGGCTATGACTCTGCTGACCGCTTGTGGCGGCGCCAGCAATGGCAAGGGCAATCCGATGCTGGACGCAGTGAATGAGATCCTCAAGGGCAACGGTTCTGAGATCGTTCTGGAGCATAGCCCGGAGCTGAATAAGGCTGTGGAAGAGGTTGCTGCTCTGGAAGAGCAGAAGGATGCCGGCGAGATCACTGGCATGGAGTATGCACAGAAGATGGCTGCGCTCACCGACAAGTATGGCGTTGATCTGACTGTCATTAAGAGCTATCTGACTACGGAAGCTGCATGTGCTGCTGAAGTGGCTCAGAAGATTTTGGAGAGCGACAAGGAGCTGAATGAGGCTGCATATGGCACTGTCAGCCTGAAGGATGGCAACTACGTGCTGGTGATCTGCCGCTAAAGCGCAGCTTGGATAGAGCATAATTATCCATACTCCCATAACATAATGACCGCCCCCCGGAGAGAAGTTCTCTCCGGGGGGCGGTTTTGCTTTCTTACATCTCCCAGACGTCGGGGTTCGTGGCATACAAAAGGCGCGCCGCAAAAGCCCCCTGCCAGAGCGGGGATCCAGTTGATCCCCGCGCACGAACGAACAGCCCGCTGAGCTGTTAGTGGCACCACACTGCGGTGCCGTGCTGTTCGCACCCCTGATTCTCTAGCAAACAAAAAATCCCAAGCCGATTGGCTTGGGATTTGTGGCTTCCAAAAGGCGCACAGCAACCCCTCCCCGGCAGAGCGGGGATACGGTTGATCCCCGCGCACGAACCAACAGCCCGCTGGGCTGTTGGTTGCACCGCGGTGCGGTGCCGTGCTGTTCGAGTCCCTAATTCTCCACCAAAATAAAAAATCCCAAGCCGATTGGCTTGGGATTTATGGTGGAGAATTAGGGACTCGAACCCCAGACCCCCTGCGTGTGATGCAGGTGCTCTAACCAGCTGAGCTAATCCTCCGTACCGGGAACGCAATTATTATAGCACGCCTGGGGGAGGAATGCAAGCCCTTTTTTGAAATTTCTCTCAAAAAAGTTCCCGCCAGGGGTTTGCGGCCTTCTGGCGGGCAGGGCGGAGGGCGGCCGTTGGGTTGCTCTTGGGGGCAAAATAGTGTATACTGAAAACGAAAACCCACACAGGGTCTTATCCCTTCAAAAGCGAGGTTTAGGTTTTATGCTCACTGTACGCGGCTTAGTCACCATTGTGGTGCTGGTCATTTTGTTTGCGCTGGCGGTGGTTTGGGTCTCCAAGCACGACGGCTGGAAAGGTGAGGGCTGCGGCGGAAACTGCTCTGCCTGCCGCGAGCGCTGTGACCATCCGGAGCAGCACTCCGGGAAGGATCAGCCCCGCAACTGAACCACAAGCATCCGGCGCTCTGCGCCCCCGTTGCCTTGCTGTGTGCAGGGCCGGGGGGCGGGGCGTCTTTTTGCCTGCGGGGTCAAAAGCGGGCTCCCTGCTGGGCGGCAAACACCGCCACGGTGCTCAGCAGGTCCAGCTGGGCTTTTTGGTAGGTGCTGCGCCCAATATATAGCTGCCCCATGGTCTGCTCCTCGGTGCAGTGCTCAAAATACCGCAGCCGCATCAGCTGGGCGCGCAGCGGGTCGCAGCTGTCGTAATACTCCAGCGTCTGCCGGATGGCGGTGTCCCACAAGGGGGCATCCTTCCAGTTCCGGCCCGGCAGCTTTTGCCCGTAGCGCCGGAGCGCCTGTTTGGTCTTGGCGCGCTGTTCCACAGTCACTGCCCGGCACCTCCTTTGCCCCGCCGCGGGCCTTCGGCGCCAAAAAAACACAGGTCTCGTTCTTCAGGGCTTAGTTCCAGCAGGCGGGCCAGGCGCTCGGCCTCCCGCAGCTTGAACTCGGTGTCGCCGTGGAGCTTGAGCCGCAGCGCGTTGGTGCTGACCCCCATTACCTGCGCAACGTGCTGCAATTTGTAGCCGCTGCTTGTCAGATGGCCCTTTAATCTTACCAAATCAGTCATGGCAATACCTCCATTTCGTGTTGACCGAACTGCGTTGAAACAATCTTTAGTTGTATTATATCCACTTCCGCACAACTTGTCAATGATTTCCAAAAAATAGTGAAAAAATTGCACGAAAGGAGTGTCCCCCGGATGTTTGGCGTCAAAAAGCAGCCTTTGCGGTATGACCCCGCCCGGCAGCAGCCGGTCTTGAAGTGTAGCATCTGCACAGGGGAGCAGGTGGCCGCCTTCCAGGATAAGGCCACTGGTCAGGTGCGGGAGGTCATGCTGGTGCGCACCGCAAAAGATCTGGAAACATTCCGGGCGGCCTATGGGGTGCCGCCCGACTGCCCCATTCTAAAAGTATACTGACAGGAGGCCGCCGCATGGAGCTGGCAAACGAAACCATGACCCTCAAGGTCATTGGGCATATCCACACCGATTTTCCCACAAAATTCGGCATCCCCCGGCAAAGCGGGCTGGTAGACAGTCTGCGGGGAGAGATCATCTTCACGCCGGAGTACCGCACCCCGGAGGCGGTGCGGGGACTGGAACAGTTCAGCCACATTTGGCTGGTATGGCAGTTTTCAGGGGTCGTGCGGGACAGCTGGTCCCCCACTGTGCGTCCGCCCCGGCTGGGGGGCAACACCCGTGTGGGCGTATTTGCCACACGGTCCCCTTTCCGGCCCAACCCTCTGGGCTTATCCAGTGTACGGCTGGAGGGCATCGAGTACCGGCCGCAGCAGGGTCCGGTACTGCTGGTGCGGGGGGCAGACCTGATGGACGGCACCCCCATCTATGACATCAAACCCTACCTGCCCTATGTAGACAGCCATCCCGATGCGGCCGAAGGTTTCACCGCCCAGGCGCAGCAGCACCATTTGAAGGTGGAGTGTTCCCCGGCGCTATGGGCGCAGGTGCCGCCGGAGAGCCATGCCGCCCTGGAAGGTGTCCTGGCCAGCGACCCCCGCCCCTCCTACCAGAATGACCCCACCCGGGTCTACGGCATGGAGTTTGGCGCTTTGGAGGTGCGGTTCTCTGTGGAAGGAGAGACGCTGACGGTGCGGGAGATCCGCCCGCGGTGAGGGAGTTTTAACGGGGAGCAACCCTCTCCGTCACGGCTTCGCCGTGCCACCTCTCCCGAAAGGGAGAGGCTTTGG
>Garnier_p1__coassemble_4513_pt1 | contig 4933 bp, 7 predicted proteins | sample Garnier_p1__metabat2_low_PE_037 | metagenome-assembled genome bin Garnier_p1 | reverse complement strand
AAAAGCCCCTTCTTCCTGCGGCCGGCGGCAGTCGGCAAAGCAGGAGAAAGGGGCTTTTGCGGCAGGGAAGAGAATGGGGAGAGTTTTCGATCAAAAGGGACAGCCGTCTTTTCAGCCCAGGGCTGCGCCCAGGCTGCGGCAGGCATCTAAGGTGTCCTGGTCGGGGGTCTCGCAGCAGATCACACTGGGGCAGACCAGGCGGGCACCGGCCTCGGTGCAGCGGGCCTCCCAGCTGCTCATCCACTCGCCGCCGCCCCAGCCATAAGAGCCAAACAGCGCCAGGGCCTTGCCGTTCAGCTGGCCTTCGCAGGCAGAGAACAGAGGCTCAAACTCGGTCTCCTCCAGCTGTTCGGCGCCCATAGCGGGGCAGCCAAAGGCGATGCCGTCGCAGGCAGCCAGCTGGTCGGGCGAGGCTTCGGCGGCGGTCATCAGCCGCACCTGCGCCCCGGTGGACCGGGCACCCTCAGCGACAGCGGCGGCCATGGCTTCGGTGTTGCCGGTGGCGCTCCAATAAACGATTGCAAGATCACGCATAATTAGCATCCTACCTTTCTTGGTTTTGCATAGCCTGCCTCAGCAGGCTACGGTGAGCTGCTCAAGAGAGCAGCCGTTTTGCCACTGCTGCAGATAGATCTGGCTGCAAGCGGCGTATTTTTCAAACTGTATTTTGGCGGCCTGCTCATCGCCGTATACCTTCCAGCAGCCCACACATTTCTGGTTGCGGGCCTGGTTGCGGATAAATCCCAGCACATCCTCCGGGGGATAGCTTAAAAACAGGCCGATCTCATGGGGGAACTGCGCCGCGGTACGCAGGCGGTGGATCAGGTGGACGACACACCCGGCGGCGTCCTCGGGAACATAGCCATATTCCAGCAGCAGCTCCTGGGCACGCTGGTCGGTCAGGTCGCCTTCCAGGGCGTGGGGGCGGTAAGCGTAGATCAGTGCCCGGCCGCCGCACACCTGCAAGGGCAGGATGCGGACCCCTTTGGGGCCTAAGGTCCGGTTCAGACCGCACAGCTGCTGGGTCAAGGCACGCGGACAGGGGCAGGGACAGGAAAACAGGTTCCCGGTCTTGATCCCGGCTAAGGTGGGGGAGCAATAACGGATAAACAGATCCTCTGACATACACATCGTCCTCCTGGTGTCCAGGGAATAGGAGGTTAGTATAACCTAACCTACAAGGGAAAAATAAGAGGCTTGCTGTTTGGTTAGCTAAGCCTAACTTATGGAGCTATTATACCCACCGTCCGGGGTCTTGTCAAGAGGAAAAAAACAAAAAACAGAAAGCGGGCAGGCAGCAAAGGACCCTGCCTCCGGCAGCGGGCACAGCCAGCAGACCGGAAGCAGGGTCGATGAAGCAGAATACGGGAAAGGCTTTTCAGATCCCCAGCACCAGATGCAGGGCCAGTCCCGTCAGGCCGCACAGACACATGGTGAGGACCGGGTTCCATTTGAACTTGCGCAGGGCAAAAAAGGCGGCGATAAAACTGCAGGTGCCGATCCAGTCAATGGAGGACAGCGCCCACGGCCCATCGCCAAATACCACCATGGCCAGGATGGACAGCCCCGCCCCCAGGATCAGCGCAACGATCACCGGGCGCAGACAGGCCAGGATGGTCTGCAGCAGCGAGAGGTCCTTGTACTTGCGGTAGACCCACGCCAGCAGCGACACCAAAACCAGGGCCGGGGTGATGCACCCCAGGGTGGCGATGACAGCGCCGGGCAGCTGGGCGATGCGCAGGCCCACAAAGGTGGCAGAGTTGATGGCAATGGGGCCGGGGGTCATCTCTGCAATGGTGACAAGATCGGTAAATTCCTGCATGGTCAGCCAGCTGTGCTGTTCCACCACCTGGCTGCGGATCAGCGGCATGGCGGCATATCCGCCGCCCACGCTGAACAAGCCCACCTGCATAAAGCTGAGAAAAAGTTGGAGATAGATCATTTTGCACCGCCTTTTTTCTGCTGCAGCAGCGCCCGCACCACGCCAAAGGCGGCGGCGGCCAGGATCACCAGGATCACGTTGATGTGCAGCACCGTGTTGGCCACAAACGCAGCGGCCATCAAAGCGATGTACACCCAGGAGCCGCTGCGGGCCACCTTGCTGCCCAGGTCAAATACCACATCCAGGATCACAGCCGCCACGCCTGCCTGCATACCTTTGAGCAGCAGCGCAATGTAGCGGTTGGAGGCAAAGGCCGTGTAAAAGACCGAGATGATGGATAGGATGACCATGGGCGGCAGGATGGTGCCCAGCACGGCCACCAGCATCCCGGCCAGACCTTCCACCTGCCAGCCCACCAGGATGGCGGCGTTTACCGCAATGGCGCCGGGGGCGGACTGCGCCAGGGCGGTCATGTCCAGCATCTCCTGCTCATCGAGCCAGTGCAGTTCATCCACAAACTTCTTTTTCATAAAAGTCACGATCACGAACCCGCCGCCAAAGGTAAAGCTGCTGATGTACAAAGTGGTGATAAACAGCTTCCAAAGGCGTGCGGCACGGGAGCTGTCTGGCTTTTGTGGTTCCATATACAGCGTTCCTCCTTTTTGCTGCCCTGCTGTGGTTGATCCGGGACAAACAGCCAGCGGCGCCGGGTTGGCAGGCCGGAAATTTCCGCTTTGCCAAAGATGCGGATACTTGTCCCCTAAAGAGATTTCTAGTATGAAGCACAATACAGGTCTTGTCAAGTGTGGGGCAGGCTGCGCCCCCATAGCCGGACCTATAAGAAAAAAGGACGCAGATCATTCCGGTCTGCGTCCTTTTGCGGGGCCTGGTCCAGAACGGCGGATCTTACTGGAACAGCTCCCGATATTCTTCTGAGAACAGGATGTCGCCCAAACGCCGGATGCCGCCGTACAGGTGGCGGCTGATCAGCGGCTCAATGGCATCCAGGTCTTTTTCCGTGATGATGCGCAGCATCTCTTTATGCTCGGCCAAAACGTCCGGCACATTGTTGGCCCGGATGATATCCAGCCGGATAAAGCGGGAGTAATCCGCCTGGGGGCGGGTGATCTGCTGCCACAGATACTGCTTGTTGGTATGCTCAAACCAGATCTGGTGCATATGCAGGTCATGCTCCAGAAAATGATTGATATCAAAGACCTCCGGCTGGCTGCTGCCTTGTGCGGCCTGCTGGATCAGATTAAAGGCGTGCTCCACCTCGGCCAGCTGTACGGGGGTGCAGATCTTGACAAAGTCCCGCAGCACCATGCTCTCCACCGCTACACGCTGATAGATGATCTGGTTGACGATGTCGATGTTGATGGCGGTGACGATCGTGCCTTTGCAGGGGATGATCTGTACAAAATGGTTTTGCTCCAGCCGCTGCAGCACGCTGCGGATGGGGGTGCGGGATACATTGAAGCGCTTGCACAGCTGGTTTTCGCTCAGTGTATCATTGGGCGGGATCTTGAGGGACAGGATCTCGCTTTCCAGCGTGCGGTAGATCTCGTCGGTGCTTAGCTGCTGGGCCATGGTGCGGGCCTCCCTTTGCGGTGTTTTATACTTATTGTATCGGACCCCAGGGGGAAAGTCAACCAGCAAATCGGCCTTGCTGTATACAAGGAGGGGGTGGGCGCAGTTCCGGCGGGCTGTCCAAAGGCGGCAGGGCTTCCGGCAGGCACTTGCAGGCCGAAAAGAGGGGGAGGACCGCACTTTCTGCAAAAAGCCCGCCTTCGGATCTGCCCCAAAAGGCGGCAGCAAGGGCGGGCGGCGGCGTCCTTCCCGAAGAAAAGGGCCTGTATACAAGACACTCCCAAAGATAGGGCGAAACATCGTCTGTTTTTGCGCGCTTTGCGCCCGGCGACGCAGCTGCATAGGCGGGACGGCCCTGCAAACGCTCCGACTCTTCTGGGTGAAAGAAAAGAATACGCCGGGAAAAGAACAGGGGAAAACAATCTTGTATACAGGATTGCACACCGGTGCGCAGGGAACTGGTACAGGAATAAGGCTGACCCTATCAAAGCAGGCCCGTGCATTTGCACGGGCCTGCTTTTTGCCGGGCGTTGTGCCGGCGCAGCGGATGTGGTACAACAAAGACTGTGATTCTGGAGCATTTTACAACAGGTTATCCTTGACTTGCGAGATGGTAAGTGGTGTATTTATAACATAAAGTGCGAAATACACCACAAAAAGGAGACGCATATGAAACGGAGATATGGATTCTTGGGCTTCTTCTCTCTCATTGGTTTGCTGGGATTTTGGACACATGACCCAATGTATTTCCCGTTTTTGGGGTTTGCGCTATTCTTTGAATATTTCTTTGTGGAGACAGATGAAATGTTCATTGACAATATGCGAAAAGCAGCAGCGTGGGCTTTTTTTTCTGATCTGGCAATAACCACGGTCGTTACGTGTTATTATGCAATCATTAAAAATAATTCGGATATGGCACTGACAAAAGGCGTTGGTTTTGGGTTTGGAGCTGCGATCGTTGTCTTTTGCATTGTTACTGCTTGCTTTGATTGGAAAGATAGACGTGGTGTATCCAATGATTAAAAACAGAATAAAAGAGTATAGAGCAAGATTTGATATGAAGCAGGAGGAATTGGCTGCAAAAGTAGGTGTCCGAAGGGAGACCATCGGAAATCTTGAAAAAGGGAAATACAATCCTTCGTTGGTTCTTGCTTGGAATATAGCGAAGGTGTTTAATGTATCGATTGAGCAGATTTTTACCGTAGAAGAATAGTTGCTTTGGGCAGAAAGCAGCCTGCTAGGAACTATGCTGAGGAGTTAATGTGAACTTAGAGAGAAAAATCAGAATAGGGGGCGGCAATCCTTTAGTATTTGACAAAAACAGCAGAGCCTTTCGGCTCTGCTGTTTTTTGTCGCCCAGGGCGCAAAAAAGCGGCTGGCGCACAAGGCGTCAGCCGCAGAACAAAGGGAAAGCCCCGCTGTTTTTACATCGAGATCCAGCCAAAGGCGTTGGCCACCGAG
>Garnier_p1__coassemble_1940_pt1 | contig 10727 bp, 8 predicted proteins | sample Garnier_p1__metabat2_low_PE_037 | metagenome-assembled genome bin Garnier_p1 | reverse complement strand
GGAGCACGGTTGCCATAGCGGAAGGTGACATCCTTGAATTCGATGTCGCCGTCGATCTTCTCCATCTCGGTGCGGTTCTCGTCGCCCTCGTCCTCGGACTCGTAGTCCAGGATCTCGGTCAGACGCTTCATCGAGATAGAAGCCTCCTGCAAGGAGGTCTGCATCCCTACCAGCTCGCTCACCGGAGAGGTGAAGTAGCTGGACAAGGTGGAGAACGCCATGAAAGCACCCAAGGTCATCTGACCATCCAGTACCTGAGAGATACCCACAAAGGTAGTCAGCATCTGGAATCCGGTGCCGATCAGCGAGGAGATCAAAGACTGAGAGGTGCTCAAACGGCTGCCCCGCAGGCTGATCTTCAGGCTCTTGATATATTCCCGCTCCAGATTTTCCAGCTCGGTATCCTCGTTGGCGTTGCATTTGATGGTCTCGATGCCGCGCAGGCTCTCGATCATCTGGCTGTTGAGGACAGCGGACTGCTGCATGGTCTCTTCATTCAGCTTTTTGTAGGGCCGCAGGTAAACCAGCACCAACAGGATGCTGACCAGGGTCATAAACAAAGAGATGGAGAAGAGGGTGGCATTCATCCGGAACAGAACGATGCCGGTGGCCACTGCCATCACGATATCCATCACAAGGCTCAGCGCAATGCTGGTAAAGACGGACTTGATGGTGTTGGCGTCGGAATAACGGGTGGTGATCTCGCCCGTTTTCCGGGTGGCGAAGAACTTCATGGGCAGTTTATAAACGTGCCCGAAGTAACCCAGCATCAGGGGAATGTCGATCTTAATGGACAGATGGATCAGGATCCATTGCCGTACATAGCTGATCAGCGTGCTTGTGATGTTTACCATGCTGAACACCAATATCAAGGTGATCAGCAGGCTTTTCAGCCCGTAGGGCAGCACTTCGTCCATCAATATCTTATTGAACATGGAGGACGCTATGCCCAAAATGGTCAGCAGCACCGATCCGAGGATCGCGAAGCCGAACAGCTTTTTCTGCGGCAGAAGCAGGTCTAAATACCGCTTGACCATGCCGCCTTTGGCTACCTTGCCGCCCTTGAACTCCGTGGTGGGGTTCAGCAGCAGCAAAACGCCGGTGAAGTTCTTATAGAACTCGTCCAGGGTGATCTTTTTCAGCTCGGTAGCGGGGTCGCCGATGACGACATAATCCCGGGACTTATACTTGGGATCATCCTGTTTTTTCTCGTTCTCCGTAAGCATATGCTTGCGGCGGGTATCGTCGTCCTTGATGGTGGTCTTTTTAAACACCACCACGAAGTGACCCATACCCCGGTCGTTGATGACCTGCGCAATGCAGGGGAGTGAGAAATCACTGAGAAAGTTCTCTCGGTCTACGCGAACAGCTGCGGTTGTAAAGCCTAGCTCGTTGGCTGCCTTTTGCAGGCCGATCAAGTTTGTGCCTTTTAGGTCGGTCCCCATCATATCCCGCAGGCGGGTGATGGTGATCTCTTTTTTGTAATGGAGGCACACCATTGCGAGACAGGCGGCTGCACAGTCTGTTGTGTCATGCTGCCGGACGTAGGTGTAGCGCATAGATGTTGGTTCCTTTACAGGAGGCCCTGCCCGAACCAAGGGAGCCGGGAGCCTCTTTCCAAGTTATATTCAAACTCCAGCGGTATTGTACCACAGCCCACAGAGCATCTCAAGCGGAAAACCATGCCAAAGGTGTATTCTGTACAGCTGCGGGGCCACGCCGCCAGCGGCTTGACGAAGAAAAAATATCAAAATCAGTTGCTGCCCAAACAGCCGCATAGTCCTCTGCTTTGCCCCGCCCTGTAATGGTACGGAGCAAAGCAGAGGCCAGCTGCTTATCAAAAGAAGGGAGCGCCTAACCTTTGATCGAAGTAGAATGGCTTGCAGGCTGCCCGCAAATGGGCAAAAGCTTGAAGCTTAGGTGCAGTATACCACAATGCGACAGCTTCTTCAAGAGGAGTTTTTTAACTTATACAAAAAATTTGAAAAAACTGTGAAAAAGCTTGGCGATTGCGCAATGAAAAAACGGCAAGGCTAAAAATGTAGCCCGCCGTTTTGATAATGGCGCCTCTTGCCTGACTCGAACAGGCGACACCCTGATTAACAGTCAGGTGCTCTAACCGACTGAGCTAAAGAGGCATATATTTTTCAAAAGCATTTCGTTGTGCACCAGTGTGGGGGCTGCGCCGGGAATTCTTGGTGCAAAACTGCCGTAACCACGGCCAATGATATTATAGCGTATAAAAGGCGTTTTGGCAATACTTTTTTGCAAAAAAAGAGGGGCATATCCCCCTTGCGGGGCAAAAAAATGGGGTTTTTCTGCTTTGACAGCTTTCTGCGGCGGGGAAGAGTAGGCTGTAAGGGTGAAAAAACTTTTCTTCCCCGGTGGTTTCCGGGGCAATGGGGGGCTGGCATGAAAACTGTCCTGTACCTGGATGAGCTTCTGCTCGTGAACTTTGTTGCCGCTGCACTGTTTTTGCTGTGCAGCGGCCTTGTCTGCGGGCGCAGCTGCACCCCTGTGCGGCTGCTGGCGGGGGCTGCATGGGGGGCGCTGGCTTCTCTGGCGATGCTGATGCCCCGGTGGCCGCCGCTGGCAGCGCTGCTCTACCAGGGCGGAACAGGTGCGGCTGCGGTAGCCCTGGCCTATGGGTGGCCGGGGCTTCGGCCCTTTGTGCGGCTGCTGGGGTGGTTTTTGCTGTGCAATCTGCTGCTGACGGGGGTGCTGCTGCTGCCATGGGGGGCAGAGGGCCACAATATGCAGCTGTATCTGCCGGTATCACCGGGGCTGCTGCTGGTTTTGTGTGCAGGGGTCTATCTGGCGCTGCGGGGGACACTGTACTGCCTGGGCCGGGCAAAGCCTGCCTTGTTCGCAGCGGATCTGGAACTGGAGGGGGCTGTGCTTCCGGTGCAGGCCCTGTACGACACAGGGTTTCAGGTCATGGACCCCTTATCCGGGCGGACGGTGGTGCTGCTGCGGTATGAGTCGGTATGCGGTCAGCTGCCTGCGGCCTTATCGGAGTGGCTGGCAGACTATTTTGACCGGGGGACGCCGCCTCCGCCGGGGCTGGGGGTTCGGCTGCTGCCCTGCCACACCGTAGCGGGGCGCGGGCTGCTGCCCGCAGTTCCTGCACAAAAACTGACCCGCACGGTCCGGGGGCGTACCTGGCAGCTGCCAAGGCCGCTGGCTGCTTTTTGTCCGCCGGGTCTGCCGCCGGAGGGCTGGACCCTTTTGCTGGGGGAGGATGCGGCAGTGCAGCTGGGGCTGTGAGGTGCTTTAGGGGGACCCTCTCCGTCACGGCTTCGCCGTGACACCTCTCCCGAAAGGGAGAGGCTCTGGCGAGGGCGTGAAGTTTCTGCTTTATACCGGTCAGCTGGTGAGGGCGATACCTTTCGTTTTCGCCAGAGCCTCCCCCCTCGGGGGAGGTGGCAGCGCCAATAGGCGCTGACGGAGAGGGTTCATCCCATACCCCCCCCTCTTCACTTTCAAAAACAAGATAAGCTATGGCAAAAAAAGCAAAGGAGAAAACCCATGAACAAACTGAAACGCCTGGCTGCCCGGCTATGGACAGCCCTCTGCCGACTGGGCTACACAGGCGGGGCACACGCCATCAGCGGCGGGCCGAGCCTGCCGCCGCCCCTGACCCCGGAACAGGAAAAAGCCTTGCTGGCACGCATGGCGCAGGGAGACCCCGCCGCACGGGATGAACTGATCACCCATAATCTGCGTCTGGTGGTGTACTTAGCCAAAAAATACGAGGGCAGCGGTCTGCCCTCGGAGGATATTGTGTCCATTGGCTCCATTGGACTGATCAAGGCGGTCAATACCTTTACGCCGGAGCGAAACATCAAGCTGGCTACCTACGCCAGCCGCTGCATCGGCAACGAGATCCTGATGTATCTGCGCAAAAGCTCCAACCGCCGCCAGGAAGCCAGCATTGACGAGCCTTTGAACGTGGACGGCGACGGCAACGAGCTGCTGCTCTCGGATGTACTGGGCACCGACGAGAATCAAGTGGGGCAGCGCCTGGAACAGGATGCCGAACGCACTGTGCTGCGCCGCTCGGTGGCAAAGCTCTCCCCGAGGGAGCGGCAGATCATGGAGATGCGCTTTGGACTGCTGGACGGGGTGGAGCGCACCCAGAAAGAAGCCGCCGATGCGATCGGCATCAGCCAGAGCTATATCTCCCGGCTGGAAAAACGCATCATCCGCCAGCTTCGCCAGGAGCTGGAACAGTATGTATAGCTAAAGTCGTACTATCTTTGACGCCCTATATATAATGTAAGGGAGGGGGCGATTGCGTGTGCGCATGGAAACCGTCTGTGCGCATTAAAGATGTGAAAGGCTGCTTGCGCCTGTATATAGAGTGGGTAAAAGGCACAGGGGTGAACGTCCACCTTTTGCCATGAATGATATCTGCGGGCAAGGCCCATACTTCCGGTGAATCCAAAACGGAAACCGGAGGGTGTGGATGTATAATAAGGTAGAACTCTGCGGGGTGAACACTTCCCAGCTGCCCGTGCTGACCGAGGAGGAAAAACGTGTTCTGCTCACCCGTGCGCATGCCGGGGACGGGGACGCCCGCCGCCGGATGATCGAAGGCAATCTGCGTCTGGTACTGAGCGTGGTGCAGAGGTTTGCACAGCGAGGGGAGAACCTGGACGATCTGTTTCAGGTGGGGTGCATTGGGCTGATCAAAGCCATTGACAACTTTGACCCCGCTCAGCCGGTGCGGTTCTCCACCTATGGGGTGCCGATGATCATTGGAGAGATCCGGCGATTTCTGCGGGACAACAATGCGCTGCGGGTCAGCCGCTCGCTGCGGGATGCGGCGTACCGCGCCATGCAGGCCAGAGAACGGCTGGAAAAACAGCTGGGACGAGAGCCGACTATGGACGAGATCGCTGCCGAAGCGGGTCTGGAACGGCGTGAAGTGGCTGCCGCTATGGAGTCGGTGGCAGAGCCGGTGAGCCTGGAGGAGCCGCTGTATACCGATGGCGGCGACGCTATGTATGTGATCGACCAGGTGAAGGATACCGATGGAGAGGAAAGCTGGATCAGCGCCCTGTCCTTTCGGCAGACGGTGGAAGCCTTGTCTCCGCGGGAAAAAAAGATCATGGAGCTGCGCTATCTCCGCGGCAAGACCCAAATGGAGGTGGCCCGTGAGATCGGCATCAGCCAGGCACAGGTCAGCCGCCTGGAAAAAGGCGCCCTGCGCCAGTTCCGCCCGGATGCGGAGCAGTAAGACCCCATAAAAATGCCGCCCTGCCTATGATCGAGGAAAGGGCGGCGTTTTTATGGGTGGTATTTGCGCCGGGTGGCTGCGCCGCCCCGCAGATGCCGCTCGGCCTTGTTGCGGGCAAGCACAGCTCGTACCTGGATGAACAGCCCAGGGCTGACCGTGCGCAGCCGGGCGGAAACGTCTTTATGCACAGTGGATTTGCTCAGCCCAAAGACGGCGGCGGTGCTGCGCACGGTAGCGCTGTGCTGTACGATGTATTCCCCCAGCAGGACAGCCCGCCGTTCCGGATCACCTTTCATGCGGTTCCCTCCTGAACACACAAAAATCAGATACCATTAAAAAATATGTGCGGGAGAGGGGGCTTATGCCTTGACTTTTGGGGTAGTGCCGGGGTATACTAAGCCCGGACATAAAAACAGGGGCGCCGAAAGGCTGAGATCCGCATTTGCGGAGTACCCTCGAACCTGATCCGGGTAATGCCGGCGTAGGTAGTTTGCGGTAAGGTCCTTCTTTATCAACAAACACCCCGTGCGCCTGCAGTTTTGCGGGCGCATTTTTGTTTTTGTGTACTACAAGAAATGAGGAGAGAATCCCAACATGACCAAATCCAATTCCAAGACCCGTGTGCTGGTAGAAGGCGCATTGATGGTGGCTCTGTCCGCTGTGCTCAGCAAGATCGAGATCCCGCTGATGCCCCATGGCGGCTCCATCACCCTGTTCAGCATGGTGCCCATCCTGCTGATGAGCTACCGCAACGGGGTCAAGTGGGGCCTGATGACGGCCTTTGTCAATAGCCTGGTGCAGTTTGTGCAGGGCCTCAACAACCTGGCCTACTGCCAGACCCTGACCGCACAGATCGGCTGTGTGCTGCTGGACTACCTGCTGGCCTTTACCGTGCTGGGCCTGGCGGAGGGGATCCGTCAGCGTTTTTCCGGCTACCAGATGGGTGTGGGCGTCAGCGCATTCGTGGTCTGCCTGCTGCGGTACCTGTGCAGCTTCCTGTCCGGCTACATCGTCTGGAAAGACTATGACTATGCCTTCAGCTGGATGAGCGAGATCAACTTCCCCGGCATTGCGGACATGAGCGTGAACGGTCTGTGCTGGCTGTACAGTGCGGTGTACAATGCCACCTACATGATCCCGGAAGCGATCCTGACGACGGTCGTGGTGGTCCTGCTGGCCAAGACCGCGCCGCAGCTGTTCCATGCAGACAAAAAGGTCTGATATAACAACGCTGTTTTTCTTTCTCCTTGCTGCCGGGCGCTGCTTTTTGAGCCGCCCGGCGGTTTTTTTGCAAAAAAGTTTGCAAAAAGTGTTGACAATCCTACTACGGGCTGGTATAATAATCAACGTCGCCAGGGAGCGACACGCAAAACACCAGCTTATGGGGGATTAGCTCAGCTGGGAGAGCGCTTGCATGGCATGCAAGAGGTCACCGGTTCGATCCCGGTATTCTCCACCAAAACAAGAGTCGGATGAAGGGTAGGCTTCATCCGACTCTTGTTTTTTTATGCTTTTGGGCCGGACGGACTCGGACTGCGTTTTGCAGCAGAGTGGTCCGGCTTTTTGCTGGGAACAGTTTTATAAAAACCGATGTGCCCGGTACACGTCTTGCGACCAGCGAGAGACCGGCATAAAGCGCAACGTGCATAAAGGACGCTGCTGCATTGGGACTGCAGAAAAAGAATAGAGGAACAGCCCCTCCCGTACAACGGAAGGGGCTGTTTTTGTGCAATAAAGGGAAGGCTCAGTGCCGGCCCAGCTGCCAGAAGGCGACGGCACTGGCGGCGGCTACATTCAGTGAATCCACTCCATGGGACATGGGGATCTTTACGGTATAGTCGCAGCTGGCAATGGTGTCTGCTGCAAGGCCGTCGCCCTCCGTTCCCAGCAGGATAGCAAGTTTGGGCTCTGCGGTCAAGGCAGGATCGTCAATGGATACCGAGCGGTCGCTCAGCGCCAGAGCAGCTGTACGGAAACCCAGCTCCCGCAGCTGTTCCATGCCCGGGCCGGGCCAGTCAGCGGCGGTGTGGCCGATCTGCGTCCACGGTACTTGGAACACAGTCCCCATGCTGACCCGCACCGCCCGGCGGCACAAGGGGTCGCAGCAAGTGGGGGTGGTCAGCACGGCGTCTATGCCCAATGCTGCAGCACTGCGGAAGATGGCTCCAATGTTGGTGGAGTCCACCACGCCCTCCAATACAGCGATGCGTGTGGCGTTTTTGCACAGCTGGGCGGGGTCCGGCAGCACCGGGCGGGGGAAAGCGCACAGCACACCACGGGTCAGAGTGTAGCCGGTCAAAGATTCCAGGACCTCCCGAGGGGCAGTGTATACCGGAGACTGACCACACCGTTCCAGGATCTGCCGGGCCGGACCGGTGATCTGCCGCTCCTCCATCAAAAGAGACAGGGGACGCAGTCCGGCGTCCAGCGCACGGGAGATGACCTTGGGGCTTTCCGCAATAAAGACCCCCTTTTCCGGCTCCAGCCGGTTGCGCAGCTGCGCCTGGGTCAGGCGGGCGTAGATGTCCAGCTCTGGCGCGGCCAGGTCGGTGATCTGGATAATGTTGGGCATAAGGTGGGAACTCCTCCTCTGTATCGAGATAACACCATTGTAACACAACCCTGACCGGGAAACAAGAAATGGGCGCTGCCCTGCGGCAGCGCCCATTGAAATCTTATTTGCTGCGGATGTACTCGTCAATGGCCTTGGCAGCAGCCTTGCCTGCGCCCATGGCCTTGATGACGGTAGCGGCGCCGGTCACAGCGTCGCCGCCGGCATACACACCCTCGCGGCTGGTCTTGCCGTCGTCGCCAGCGGTGACGATGCAGCCGTGGCGGTTGGTCTCCAGACCCGGGGTGGTGGAGCGGATCAGCGGGTTGGGGCTGGTGCCCAGGCTCATGATCACGGTGTCCACATCCAGCGTGAACTCGCTGCCCTTCTTCTCGATGGGACGGCGGCGGCCAGACTCATCCGGCTCGCCCAGCTCCATCTCGATGCAGGTGATGGACTTTACAAACCCGTCATCGCCGCCCTGGATGGAGACCGGGTTGCACAGGGTCTTAAAGACGATGCCCTCTTCCTCGGCGTGCTCAACTTCTTCCAGACGGGCAGGCAGCTCGGCCATGCCGCGGCGGTAAACGATGTAAACGGTCTCTGCACCCAGACGCAGGGCGCTGCGGGCAGCGTCCATGGCCACGTTGCCGCCGCCCACAACAGCGACCTTGCTGCCGGTGCGGATGGGGGTGTGGCTGGTGGGCAGATAAGCCTTCATCAGGTTGGAACGGGTCAGGAACTCGTTGGCAGAGTACACACCGTTCAGGCTCTCGCCGGGGATGCCCATAAAGCGGGGCAGGCCAGCGCCGGAGCCTACGAACACGGCCTCGTAGCCGTACTCGCCCATCAGCTCGTCAATGGTCAGCACCTTGCCGATGACCATATTGCACTCAAAGTCCACGCCCATCTTCTTCAGGCCGTCGATCTCCTGCTGGACGATGGCCTTGGGCAGACGGAACTCCGGGATGCCGTACATCAGCACGCCGCCAGCCACATGCAGTGCCTCGTACACGGTGACCTTGTAGCCCAGCTTGGCCAGGTCGCCGGCGGCGGTCAGGCCGGCAGGGCCAGCGCCGATGATGGCCACTTTATGACCATTGGGGGCGGGGACGATGGGGGCGGTGTGGACATTCTCCCGGTGCCAGTCTGCCACAAAACGCTCCAGACGGCCAATGGCCACCGGCTCGTTCTTGATGCCGCGGGTGCACTTGCCCTCACACTGGGTCTCCTGGGGGCAGACACGGCCGCAGACGGCGGGCAGTGCGGAGTCCCGTGCGATGACCTGGTAAGCGGCTTCAAAGTCGCCCTCAGCCACCTGCGCGATAAAATCAGGGATGTTGATGCCTACCGGGCAGCCGTCCTGGCAGGGCTTGTTTTTGCAGTGGATGCAGCGCTTAGCCTCGTTGATGGCCATCTCTGCGGTGTAGCCCAGAGCCACCTCGTCAAAGTTTTTGTTACGGACATTGGGGTCCTGGGTGGGCATCGGGCACTTTTTGGGGTCCATATTGAAAGCCATCTTACTTTACCTCCTGGTTGAACAGATTGCAGGATTCCTCCCGGGCGTGGGCCTCAAAGGGGCGGTACATGCCGCTGCGGGCCATTGCCTCGTCAAAATCCACCAGGTCGCCGTCAAAGTCGGGGCCGTCCACGCAGGCAAACTTGGTCTGTCCGCCCACGGTCAGGCGGCAGCCGCCGCACATGCCGGTGCCATCGATCATGATGGGGTTCATGGAGACGACGCTCTTCAGACCGTGCTTCTGGCAGGTCTTTACCACAAATTTCATCATGATCAGCGGTCCGATGGTGATCACTTCATCGTACTGGTTGCCGGCGGCCACCAGATCCTCCAGGGCGGCGGTCACAACACCCTTGGTGCCGTAGCTGCCATCGTCGGTCATCACCCGCAGTTCCTCGCTGCAGGCACGGAACTCGTCCTCCAGGATCAGAAGATCCTTGTTGCGGAAGCCGATCACGCTGTGGACTACACAGCCCTGTTCATGCAGAGCACGGGCCACCGGCAGCGCAATGGCGCAGCCTACGCCGCCGCCTACTACGCAGACCTTTTTCAGGCCCTCGGTCTCGGTGGCGCGGCCCAGGGGACCAACAAAGTCATGGACGCAGTCGCCGACATTCAGCCGGTTCAGCTCCATGGTGGTGCCGCCCACGATCTGGAAAATGATATCCACAGTGCCCTTTTCCCGGTCGTAACCGGCCACAGTCAGGGGGATGCGCTCGCTGTCTTCAAACGGGCGCACGATGATGAACTGGCCCGGCAGTGCCTTTTTGGCAATCAACGGCGCCTGGATCGACATCTTGACCACGGTGGGGTTCAGCGCGACCTTTTCGATGATTTGATACATTGCGGTTGCTCCTTTTACTTGTGTATTCCCAAACTCTCCCTGCACAAAACACAGTGTGCAGACACACGCCGCTTGCGGGTGCGCGACAGTTTATCACCTATTATTATATCGGCTTTCCAGTTGGATTGCAATATTTTCAAACCTGTGGTGTGGAAAAAAACCGACATTGCAGACAACCCGACAAAAATTTTAAATTTGTAGTTGACAACAGGCAAAGCTTGCGGTATAATAATCAACGTCGCCGGGTGATGCCCGGCACGCCACAATGGATATGCGGCCGTAGCTCATCTGGTAGAGCGCCACCTTGCCAAGGTGGAGGTAGCGAGTTCGAGCCTCGTCGGCCGCTCCATTATGTGGAAGTTTAGCTCAGCTGGGAGAGCATCTGCCTTACAAGCAGAGGGTCAGCGGTTCGAGCCCGTTAACTTCCACCATTGTGGCCCGGTAGCTCAGTTGGTTAGAGCACCAGCCTGTCACGCTGGGGGTCGTCGGTTCGAGCCCGATCCGGGTCGCTTTTTTGCCTCTGTAGCTCAGTAGGTAGAGCAGGGGACTGAAAATCCCCGTGTCATTGGTT
>Garnier_p1__coassemble_1583_pt1 | contig 12795 bp, 7 predicted proteins | sample Garnier_p1__metabat2_low_PE_037 | metagenome-assembled genome bin Garnier_p1 | reverse complement strand
GTAGACAGAAAACTGTATGCAGGGCAGGGAGGCCCTGCTGTTATCTGGGGGAACAGAAAAGAGCAATACAAAACCGGCATAGCTTTGGCTATGCCGGTTTTGTGCGCCTGTGGCGGGAAAGGGAAGCTCCGCCGCAGGTGGAATATTTGTGATAGGGATCAGCGCTCTTATTCCGACCGCAGCGCTGTGACGGGGTTGCACTTGGCAGCGCTCATCGAGGGGATCAGACCGCCCAGGATGGTCAGCAGCGTGGAGAGCAGCACCAGGATCACGGCTGCATCCAGCGGCAGCACCGCTGTCATTTGACTGCTGCCGGATACCGACCGGATCAGCATATTGCCGGGGATCAGCAGCAGCTCGCTGAGGATGATGCCCAGTATGCCGGAGAACAGACCAATGATCAAGGTCTCGGCATTGAACACCTCGGACACATTGCGCTTGGATGCGCCAATGGCACGCAGGATACCGATCTCCTTACGGCGTTCCAGCACACTGATATAGGTGATGACGCCGATCATGATGGAGGAGACCACCAGCGAGATGGACACAAAGGCCACCAGCATACTGCTGATCATGTTCACGATCTCGGTCACAGAGGTCATCAGAGTGCCCACCAGATCGGTGTAGCGGATCACCTTTTCCTCCTCGCCCTGTGCGGTCATTGCGTTGTTGTAGGTCTCCAGCTCTTCCAGGATCACAGCCTTGCTCTCAAAATCCAAGGGATAGATCCGGATCTGGCTGGGACGAGAGAAGTCCACATACCCAAAGTTTTGCAGGTTGGAATCATATGTGGCGCTGGAGGAGAGCATAGCCGAAGTCAGCAGCTCGCTGATCTGGGTCTCATCCATGCTCAGAGAGATGGCATCCTTAAAGGCAGATGCATCGATCTTGATGGCGTTTTCCATCTGGCTGGCCAGCTTGGACAGACCCTTTTGCAGCTGGGTCTGCAAGGTGGCCATGATCTTGGGCATAGCCTGGCTCATGACCTGCTGCAACACACTTCCCAGCTGAGTCTGCAGCACCTGGTTCAGCTGTGCAGAATACCCGGCCAGAGCCTGCTGCAATGCAGTGGAAAGCTGCTGGCTTACCGCCTGCTTGTCGATCAGCTCTTCCATAGCTTCCTTCATCAGCTGCTGGAACTGAGGCGTCTGCAGGTAGGAGCCAAAGTCCAGCCGGTTCAGATGCAAAAATCCGTTGCCGATCACATAATCCTTGTAACCGTTCAGCACCTTCTGGGCCAGGGCCTGTACCTTTTCAGCAGGGATAGACAGGCTCAGGCTTTCCATCAAAGCACCAATGGTGTCCGGGTCCAGACCGGGCAGCTGGCTGAAGTCCAGCTGCAGCGAGCTGAAATCCACCAGACCTTCCAGATCCAGTGCGCCGCTGTTCAGATCAAACACACCGGACAGATCCAGTGCATCGGGGTTGAACTGGAATGCCTGCTGCAAGCGATCGGTATCAACAGAGAACAGCTTGTTCAGCTCCAGTGCCGGAGCCTTTTCCTCCGCACCAAACGGCTGGCCGGTAAGGACGTTCACTTCCGGCTGTGCCATCTGCTGGTGGACGATCTCGCTGTTGGAAGCAAAGTCTGCCATATGGGGGACCAGCTCCGGAGAATAGGCAATGCCGGAACCCAGCATGGTGGCGGAAGCATTGGCCTTGGGCTGTACAACGCCCACCACGGTCAGATCTTCCGAGTTTGCCAGCAGCTCCTGCATAAAGGGCTTATCATCGCTCTTATCCACCCAGACACTGTGGGCGTCATCGTAGACATAACGCTGGGCAGGGTTGGCCAGCTTGAAGCGGATATTCAAAAAATCCTCATAGCGGTAGGCGTGGAAGTCCTCCGGAAGATCTACATTCTGGTTCTGGGCAAATTGCTGCACCATTTTATCCAGCTCGGCGCTGTCCCGCAGACCCATGGAGTAGAGCGCATAGTCCGTTACACTGCCGTCCGCCGCCAGCACCACCACACACTCGTTGTAGTGCTCGGGCCACCGTCCGGCTTTTACGTCGTACTGGGTGTCGTACAGTCCTTCGTTCCGGGGCAGGGAATAGAATACGCTGGTATCCATCATGGAGGATACCACCTCATTGGTGGAGGATACGCCGCTGAGACCCAGCGCCGCCAGGGTGGAATCCGGGTTGACCTGGCGGTAGCTGCCGTCCTCCCGGATCTGATAGATCTGAGGAGATACACCGTATAGATACTCAATGGACGAGGCATGCTGTGCAGCAGATGCGGCGTCGCTTTCCAGATAAGCCTTCAATGAGGCCAAGTCGTTGGAGGAGATGCCGGACACCAGCGGGGTGATCAGCTCCCGTACCGTGACCATGCCCTCTTCAGGGGCGTTCTGTGAGCCGACAACGCCTTGCCCTAAGGGGCTGGAGGAGAGCATGGAAGTGATGTCGATGCCGTTGCTAAGGATCTGCAGCGGGTATTCCGACAAGGTGGAGCGCTCCATATCCGCGATGTAGTCATTGACACCGGCGGAAAGAGAGATGATCAATGCAATGCCGATAATACCAATGGAGCCGGCAAATGCTGTCAGCAGAGTACGGGCTTTTTTGGTGCGCAGGTTGTTGAAGCTCAGCACCAGGGAGGTGAACAAAGACATGGAGGATCGGCCCATATTCATATGCACCGGCGGCTCCAGCTGCGATTCATCCGGCCGGAAAGGATCGGTGTCGGATTGGATGATGCCGTCCTTCACGGTGACGATACGGGTAGCATACTGTTCAGCCAGGTCGGGGTTGTGGGTCACCATTACCACCAGCCGGTCCTTGGCTACCTCTTTCAGCAGCTCCATTACCTGTACGCTGGTCTCACTGTCCAGTGCACCGGTGGGCTCGTCTGCCAGCAGGATATCGGGGTTGTTGACTAAAGCACGGGCAATGGCGACTCGCTGCATCTGTCCGCCGGACATTTCAGAGGGGCGTTTGTGCAGCTGATCGCCCAGGCCCACCTTTTGCAGCGCCTCGGCGGCCCGGCGGCGGCGCTCCGCTCCGGATACGCCGGAGATGGTCAGCGCCAGCTCTACATTGGACAGAATGGTCTGGTGCGGGATCAGATTGTAACTTTGAAAAACAAAGCCTACCGTGTGGTTGCGGTAGGAGTCCCAGTCCCGGTCAGAGTATTTCTGGGTCGAGATCCCATTGATGATCATTTCGCCGCTGTCATAGCGGTCCAGTCCACCAATAATGTTTAACAGCGTGGTCTTGCCGGAACCACTGGGGCCTAGGATCGCAACAAACTCGTTGTCACGCAGGCTCAGACTGACGTCGTCCAGTGCTTTTTGCAGCAGCTCGCCGGTTTTATATTCTTTACGGATGTGTTTGAGCTTGAGCATAGTCCTCCCTTTCTGGGGCGGCCGGCACGGAAGTACACGGCCCCAAACGGCCCCCTTTGCCGGGATCGATCTGATATTAGTATGTTCATTTGTCGTCTGTTGTTAAAAGACGAGCCAGGCTTGCAGCGGAAACAGTGGAAAAAAGATTCTGATCCGGTGGGCTGCCTATACGCGTGCGGGCGGTCTGACAGCAACTCTGCAGCTTGTTCAGCGGTGCAGAGGGCCGCAAGGGGATGTGCGGCGTTTCAAGCCGTCAGCGGCGCCCTAACCCTTATAATTCTACCAAATGATTGTGAATATTCCATGGATATTTAGGGGATGTCTTAGAAAAAATGCGCAAGAGCTTTTCATCCAATGTGAAACTTTTCATTGCTGCGCTCATTTCTTGGGAAAACAAAGGTGGTTCCAGGGACTTTCTCTCCTCTAGTCTGTGCATCTGGGGCCAAAATACCCTTTGTTCCGGTGCAGATCATCCGCTGGAAGAATGGAGGGAGGGTGTGCTGCACCAAGCAGCGGGACGTGCAGAAAGGTGTTTTTTCGCTGTTTTTGCAAAAGTACTGTTTATTGGTCCTAAAACGTGCTATTCTTTGGATATGGAGCAAACCATTCCAGTCTGATGGGGGAGGCACAGCAAATGCCGGATAAAGATTATGGCTATTTTGGGAAAGGGAGCACGGGCTATGCGCAGTATATGACGTCCTTCGACCGTAATTTTGGCGGCTCGGATAAGCAGCCCAGCGGCTGCTCTGGATGTGGTTTTTGGGTCAATCTGGTGTTTGTAGTTGTGGCGGTGCTCTTGATCCTGGGTCTTGTTCTGAGCGGAGCAATAACTCTGATCATGAACATATTCAATATGTTCTGGTGATCACAGAAAGGCAGTTTGTTCCACAAAAGCCTCAAAAACGGTGCCCCGGCAAAAGAAAAGGCACAGCCTTGTGCTCCAGCGCAGAATCCGGTATACTAAGAAGAAAGCGATTTTCCGGGGGATGCGTTTTAGAGCAGGATCGTCCCGGAGCCATCCGAACAAGCAAAGAGAAGGGGAGAGTCCGTTTATGATCCGCGTGCTGATGGTGGAGGATGACCCGGTGATCCGGGACACCACTCGATACTTTTTGGAAAGCCAGCAAAATTTTTCTGTCACCTGCGCGGATACTGGGGGCGAAGCGTTGTCCCATGCGCGGGAGATCTTTGACGTGATCCTGATGGATATCCTGCTCCCAGACACGAACGGAGTGGATCTGTGTCAGCGTCTGCGCAGCTGGCACCATTGCCCGATCATCTTCACTTCCTGCCTGGACGATACGGAAACCATCGTGCGTGCGTTGGAGCTGGGCGGAGACGATTTTGTGTCGAAACCATATGATAACAAGATCCTGCTGGCCCGTATCATGGCCAACATCCGCCGTGTACAGATGGATGCGGCAGAACCCAGTGCCAATGGATATCACTGTGCGGCCTTTAGCTTGGATGCCAACAGCCATTGTGTCCAGAAAGGGGCAGCGTCTATCCATCTGGCAGATATGGAATATAGGATCCTCAACCTGTTTGTCCGGCATCCCAATACTTTTTTTACCGCAAATCAGCTGTATGCCAAGATATGGGGCAAGGACAGTCTGGGGGATGTGCGCACGGTGCAGGTCCATATCCACAATCTCCGGGGCAAGATCGAGCCGAACCCCGCAAAGCCGGTCTACCTGAAAAATGTCTGGGGAAAAGGCTATATCTTTACCCCGGAAGGCCAGTGAAATGACAGAATAGATCTTTGCTTTTGCAGACAGGTCGGTACACAGTATCGGCCTGCTTTTTGTTTCAAAACGGTGGATAAGGCTGGATCGGGTTAAGTTTTCTTAACATAGTTTCAAATCTTAATAAAACTTAATCAATGCTTTCGGATTTGGGGCGGACAGGACGCTGCAGCAGTTTCTGTGCCGGTTTTTTGGTGCTGGAAATATAATTCTGGTTAAGAAAACTTAAAAGACAAGACGGCTTCTTTGTGTTAAAATATTGTCGAACGAAGTTCCGTGGGCCTGTGCTCCACGGGTGGAACAAAAACAGAAAGGACCCCTTATCATGAATAAGATCTCCCGCAAAGGCTTTTTGAAGATTGCCGCTGCTGCGGCTATGGGCACTGTCACTGCTGGTGCTCTGACCGGCTGCAATTCGGCTTCCTCCTCCGTTGCTGCTTCCGGCTCTGCCTCCGCTTCCGGCGGGCTGTACACTCCCGGCACCTATGAGGGCACCGCCGAGGGCATTTCCTCCACCGTCAAGGTCACCATGACCTTCAGCGAGACCGCCGTCACCGACGTGGTGGTGGATACCTCGGGCGAGACTGCCTCTTACGGCGCTGCTGCCGCCGACCAGCTGAAGGAGCAGCTGCTGGCAGCCGGTTCGGCTGAGATCGACGGCGTGTCGGGCTCCACCATCACCTCCGAGGCCGTTATGAAGGTCGCCAAGAGTTGCTTTGCCCAGGCTATGGGCGAGACGGTGGTGACCTCGGTTCAGCTGCCCACCGGCGATGAGAACAACTGGCTGGGCACCGAGCCCGACATCGACGAGGACGCCATCACCGAGACCTGGGACACCGACATCGTCATCGTGGGCGCCGGCAACGGCGGCATGTGTGCCGCCGCCTTTGCCGCTCAGAACGGCCTGAACTTCCGCATCATCGAGCAGAACTCCGCCGTCATGGAGACCCGCCACTGGTACGGCACCATCGACAGCAGCGAGGCCAAGAAGCAGGGCGTTCCGCCGGTGGACCGCGCCGAGCTGCTGAGCGAAATTTCCCGCTCTATGGGCGGCCGCTGCGATCAGCGTGTGGTTAAGACCTGGATCAATGAGTCCGCCGCCATGCACGACTTTGTGTCGGGCATTCTGGAGAGCGCACCCTACAACTACACCTGCAACCTGACCCTGGGCGACGAGGCCAAGTGGCCCGACGACACTCAGATCAGCCAGAGCAAGCTGATGTTCCCGGTCCAGCAGGTGGACTACAGCAGCGCCGAGAAGCCCCGCAATCAGGTGTTCCAGGAGTACATTGAGAGCCTGGGCTACTCCATCGACTTCAATACCGGCCTGGCCAAGCTGGAAAAGAGCAGCGACGGCCGCATCACCGGCGTCATCGCCCAGAGCACCGACGACGGCCACTTCATCCGAATCAACGCCGCCAAGGGCGTTCTGCTGGCCTGCGGCGGCTACGCCGGCAACCCCTACATGATGGAGCAGCTGGACCCCCTGGGCACCAGCGTCACCACCGCCTGCTCCTACGCCCCCGCCGACAAGGGCTATGGCATCCGCGCCGCCATCTGGGCCGGCGCACACCTGGATGCCGAGGCCGCTCCGGTTCTGTTTGACCGCGGCTTGGTGGCTCCCGGCGTCAACTCCGGCTATGTGGAGTCGCCCTCTTCCTTCGGCGGCAAGGCATTCCCCGGCACCGTAGGCCAGTACAACCCCGGCAGCCAGCCCTTCCTGAAGGTCAACCGTCACGGCGAGCGCTTCATGAACGAGAGCCAGGAGTACGACAACGCTTCCCACGCCTCCTTCCAGCAGCCCGGCCATGTCTACGCCATGATCCACGACGCCAACTTCCGTGAGGATGTGGACCGCTTCCATACCATCGGCTGCTCGGCTCTGACCCGCTATATCCCCGGCATGATGGAGAGCCAGCTGGAAGAGTTTGAGGCCCAGGGCCTCATCATGAAGGCCGACACCATCGAGGAGCTGGCCGACAAGATGGGCTTTACCGGCGCCGACAAGGATACCTTCGTCGCCACCGTGGCCCGCTACAACGAGCTGTACGACATGCAGAAGGATGAGGACTTCGGCAAGCCTGCCAGCCGTCTGAGCGCCATCAAGACCGCTCCCTTCTATGGCTGCTGGCTGGGCGCTTCGCTGCTGTGCAGCCTGCAGGGCATCTCCATCACCGAGAACTGCCAGGCCAAGGACGACAACAACGAGCCCATCCCCGGCCTGTACGTCACCGGCGATATGTCGGGCAGCTTCTTCCAGAACAACTACCCCTGCGTCATGGGCGGTACTGCCTGTGGCCGGACCCTGACCTTTGCCATCAAGTCCATCAAACAGATGGCAGGTCTGGAATGATCCGCTTTTCCCCTCAATAAAATAAGCTGAAACGATGCAGCGCCGCAGGTGTAAAAACCTGCGGCGCTGTTTTTGCTGTTTTATAGCTGCGGACTGGACAAGGAGCTGTTGTGGGCGTAGCGCCCATACCGGCGTTTTGCGATCTCGATAAAGGACTGCACCTCCAGCCGGGGGGCATGACGCATGGCGGCGATCTCGACCATTACCGGGGGATAGTCCAGCAAGGGGATCTTTACCATGCCTGGGATCACCGCATTGGCCAGACAGGGAACGATGGACATGGCCGTGCCCATCTGGATCATGATCAGTGCCCCCTCAAAACTGGGGCTGACCTTGCTGCAATCCACCCCGACCTGAGCCAGCTGCTCCAGCGAAGGTCCCTGGCATGCGGACAGAAAACTGTCAAAGGAGCCGGAGGAGACCACGCTCTGTCCTTTCAGGTCGGCCAAATGCAAAGCACGTCGCTCAGCCAAGGGGGAGTTGGGGTTCATCAGTACATGATACCCTAAGGAAAACAGGGGAGTGAAGGCGATGTCACGGTCCTTATTATGTTCGGATCCATAAAAAAATCCTATGTCGATCTGACCGGAACGCAGCTGCTCCAACGGCCGGCGGTTATCCTGAGGAACAACGTCTACGCAGGCGTTGGGGTATTCGTGCTGAAACTCTGCCACGATGTTGGAAAACGTGCTGTAATCAAACAGCTGCCGCAGCCCCACAACAATGTGGGAACGGTCGGCGTCCTGGATGTCCTGTGCTTTTTTTAAGGCTTGACGGCAAAAACTTGTCATTTGCACCATATCAAGGTAAAAAGCCTGCCCGGCGGCAGTCAGCTTCGTCCGCCGGGTGGAGCGGTCAAATAGATGCAGCCCGGTCTCCCGTTCAAGGGCACTGATCTGGTAGGTGATAGAGGGCTGGGTGGTGAACATCCGCGCGGCTGCTGCGCTGAAATTTAGTTCCTCTGCCACAGCAATAAAACACTCCAGTTGGTAAACTGTCATAGATGGTCCCTCCCATTTCAGGCTATAGATGTGTAACATTATTATAATACATCCTTAAAACCCCGTAAATAGACAATTCATTTATAAGAAAATTTTATGGATGTGAGAATTTTTTGAATTTCACTCTGGTCGAGAAATTTGTTATACTTGTATCAAAGCCCGGCACTTCCTGTGTGCTGGGGGTCAAAAAATACGAAGCATCGGCTACACTGGTGTATACAGCCAGTGAGACAGATCCAAAAAGGAAGGAAAAGACTTATGAGCAAGATTTCCAGACGCGACTTTATGCGTGGTGCTGCTGTGGGCACCATGGGCGTTGCAGCTGCTGGCCTGCTGACTGGCTGCGGCAATTCCGCCGCATCTTCTTCGACTCCGGCCTCCTCTGCACCGGCTGCCTCCTCCGAGGCTGCCAGCTCCTCCGCACCTGCTAAGCCCTCCGCACCGGTGGACGGCAAGTATGTGACCAAGGGCATGGGCCACGAGAGCTGGGTCTATGTGGCTACCACCTTCCGTGAGGGCACCATTGCTGCCTGTGAGGTCCTCTCTCATGAGGAGACCATCGGCATCGGCAACTATGCTTGCACCCGCATTCCGGCTGCGATCGTAGAGCATCAGAGCATCAATGTGCCTAACCTGCGCGGTTCTTCCATCACCTCCATGGCGATCAAGAATGCCGTTAAAGAAGCCATTGAGCAGGCTGGCTATAATGTGGATGATTTCTCCGCTAAGATCGAGAACCCCACCTCCAACGAAGTGTTCGAGGAAGAGGCTGATGTGGTCATCATGGGTGCTGGCACCGCTGGTCTGGTCTGCGCTGCCCGCCTGCTGGAGGCCGGCTACAGCGTCACCCTGGTGGAGAAGCGGGATATCCCCGGCGGCTCCATGGCTATGACCTACGGCGGCGTTGCTACTGCAGGCTCCAAGATGCAGTACAACTACGACGTCAATGGTGAGTACCGCGCATCTGCTATGGGCACTCTGGAAGGCATGATGAACTTCTGGAAGACCATGGATAAGTATCAGCGCAAGGACTTCTTCACCGGCGAGATGCCCTTCATGACCAAACAGTATACTGTTGCTGGCGATCTGGTGGACTGGATGTCCGGCATCGGCATCGGCTTCAACACCCTGGGCAACTACGAGGGTGCTACCGCTTACGGCGCTTCCACCCCGTACCTGGCTCCCGGCTGCTATGAGGGCGGCGCAGGCTACGCTATGATGTTCCTGGCTAACCGCATCGCTATGTACGAGAAGGGCAAGATCATCTACTCCACCAGCGTTACCGAGCTGATCAAGGACGACAACGGCCGCATTGTGGGTGTTCGCGCACAGGGCGATAACGGCGCTACCTACACCCTGCACGGCAAGGCTGTCTGCCTGGCTGCCGGCGGCTTTGGTAAGAATGCTGAGATGATCAAGAAGTACAGCCCCGGCTACGAGGACTTCTTCTTCAACTGCGCATCCTGCGTGACCGGCGACGGCATCCAGCTGGGTCTGGATGCAGGCGGCGTTGTGGAGTGCGAGGATCGTCCGCTGCCCGCCTTCCTGTCCAGCTACAAGAGCAAGTTCGAGCTGGCCTTCATCCACTCCACCGCTCCTGGCATCATGGTCAACATCAATGGTGACAATATCGGCAACATCATCTCCGATAACCACTATACTATGGCCAAGGCAAAGCTGAACAAGGACAACGGCGACACCTTCTACTACATCTTCGACGAGGCTTCTGCTATCAAGCTGCGTGACAGCGAGGCATATGGCTTCAATGGCTACACCGCTATGTTCGAGAAGGGCGAGGCTGTCCACTACGACAGCATCGAGGCTGCCAGCGACGCTCTGAGCCTGCCCAACCTGGCTGCTGCTATCGAGGCAAACAACGACGCCGCTCTGTCCGGTGAGCCGGATGCATTCGGCCGCCGTGGCTGCCCCTACATCGAGACCCGTGACGGCCTGTGGGCCATCCGCGTGGATCCCACCTTCTACCTGACCACCGCTGGCCTGGCGATCGATACCGATTGCCATGTGCTGACTGCAGAGAAGAAGGCGATCCCCGGTCTGTACGCAGCAGGCGACGTCTGCGGCTCCATCGAGGAGAAGGACGCCAAGCAGTACGGCATGGGCTTTGACGCTGCACTGTGCTATGGCTACATCATGGCCGAGACCCTGAAGAAGGAGATCTGAGTTCTCCCTATTTTGGGCGATCAAATCCGCTGACCCCTTTCCTGGGCCGTTCCCTGTATTTGCCGCAAGGCAATGCCGGGAACGGCTTTTTTGCGTGCAAACGTAGGACTGTCATGCTTTTAAGAGAATGAAAACGCCGCAGCCTGGGAGAGATATACTCTCGGATGCTGCGGCGTTTTTATGTGTGATTTTCTGCGGCAGATTTATACAGCCCGGCGGGAGGGGAAGGGGTCGATCACCTGAGGGTGCATAGCTTCCCGGTAATCCAGATCCCCCTGATCCAACCCGCGGAGCAGAACTTCGGCGGTGGCAATGTTGGTAGCAATGGGAACACTGTGCATATCACACAGCCGCAGCAGGTTCTGTTCGGTCACATTGGTGAAATCTGCGTGCAGCGGGTCCCGGAAAAACAGCACAAGATCCACCTCGTCGCAAGCCACCCGGGCTGCGATCTGCTGCAGACCACCCAGTCGCCCGGAGAGGTAGCATTGCACCGGCAGTCCGGTGGTCTGGGTCAGCATACGCCCAGTGGTACCAGTGGCGATGACTGTGTTTTTGGATAAAATCGCGCTGTAAGCAGTGCAGAACTGCAGCGCAAGTTCTTTGCGGGAGTCATGGGCTAAAATAGCAATCGTCATGTCACATCTCTCCTTCACTTTCAGTATAGCGCAGTGGCTGGAAAAATAATCGAGTGAGTAACAGCCGCATACGACAGACAAAGCGGCTGAACAGCGGCGTTTTGGCCAGAAACCGCCGGGGCGTGAAATCGTTATCAATGCCCTTTACTATATTTTTACCGATTGGGTGTGGTTTTGTCAAGGGGAAATATTGTGTTTTTTGGGCAAAAAACCGATAAAAGTAATTCTTTTGTTTTGTGGAGATGGGCAAACTGTTGGATACAATGTTCCGCTGCAAAAAATAGATACTGAAACAGCGTTTCAATAAAAGGCTGGCGGCACACAGAAAAGGCACGTTTTGAAAGAAGCAGATCTGTGCTTATAAGAGGCGCAAAAGCAGCATTCCGCAAAAAAGGCGTCACAACAAAAATGGCGGAAAACGGGCTGCGTATCTTCACAAAAATCTATCCATTCCCAGGAAGAAACGCTTTTATCGATTAGGCACGAAACACGACTTCTCATTTTATTGAAACTATGATACAATGAACAGGTCCTGCTTCTTATGCTGCGGTGCAGGGAAGTAGACAGATTCAGTTTGCAAAAGTTCAAGGAGGAATCCCAATGGAGCGCGAAACCCTCAAATCGAGGCTCGGATTTATTTTGCTGTCTGCTGGCTGCGCCATCGGCATCGGCAACGTGTGGAAATTCCCTTATATTGCGGGACAGGGCGGCGGCGGCGCATTTGTGCTGTTTTATCTGCTTTTTTTGGCGATCTTAGGCCTGCCCATTATGACCATGGAGTTTGCGGTGGGCCGTGCCAGCCGCAAAAGCCCGGTGCGTGCCTACCAAGCTCTGGAAAAACCGGGCCAGAAGTGGCACATCCACGGTTATTTCACCTTGCTGGGCTGCTACCTGCTGATGATGTTCTACACCACGGTGGCAGGGTGGATGATGCACTATTTTTATATGACTGCCACCGGTAAGCTGTCGGGTGTTTCTTCGGAGCAGGTGTCCGCTGCTTTTGATCAGATGCTGGCCAGTCCCGGCACCATGACGTTCTGGATGCTGGTGGTCGTGTGCTTCTCCATATTTGTCTGCGCCAGGGGTCTGCAAAATGGCCTGGAGCGGGTCACCAAGGTGATGATGATCGCTTTGATCCTGATCATGGTGGTCCTGGCAGGCAACAGCCTGTTTATGCCAGGCGCAAAAGAGGGCCTGCGCTTTTATCTGGTGCCGGACTTTGCCCGTATGCAGGAAGTCGGCGTGGTCAAAACGCTGGTCAGTGCTATGAACCAGGCGTTCTTTACCCTGAGTCTGGGCATTGGCGCCATGGCGATCTTCGGCAGCTACATCGGCCGGGAACACTCGCTGCTGGGTGAGTCGGCTCGGGTGGTCGTTCTGGATACATTTGTGGCGATCACAGCGGGCCTGATCATCTTCCCGGCCTGCTTTACCTATGGGGTGGACCAGACGGCGGGCCCCAGCCTGATCTTCATCACCCTGCCCAATATCTTTGCCAATATGGCAGGCGGGCGCTTCTGGGGCAGC
>Garnier_p1__coassemble_878_pt1 | contig 20501 bp, 20 predicted proteins | sample Garnier_p1__metabat2_low_PE_037 | metagenome-assembled genome bin Garnier_p1 | reverse complement strand
GGCTCGGGCAAATCCACCTGTATGAACATCATCGGCTGCCTGGATGTGCCCACGGATGGGACCTACCGGCTGGACGGCCGGGATGTGGGGCAGATGTCCCGCAACGAGCTGGCCGCCATCCGCAATGAAAAGCTGGGGTTTATCTTCCAGCAGTACAACCTTTTGCCCAAGCTGAACCTTTTGGAAAATGTGGAAGTGCCGCTGATCTATGCCGGCGTTCCCCGGGCGGAGCGGCATACCCTTGCCAAGGCTGCGCTGGAGCAGGTGGGCCTGGGCGATAAGCTGAAAAACAAGCCCAGCCAGCTTTCCGGCGGCCAGCAGCAGCGGGTATCCATCGCACGGGCACTGGTGCGCAATCCGCCGGTGATCCTGGCGGACGAGCCTACCGGCGCATTGGACAGCCACACCGGCCGGGAAGTGCTGGCCATGCTGCAGCAGCTGCACCAGCAGGGCCATACCGTGGTGCTGATCACCCACGACAACTCCATTGCGGTGCAGGCAGAACGGATCATCCGGCTGGAGGACGGGCAGATCGTCTATGACGGAGACGCCCACTCCCCCGATGCGGTGGTACACTCCGCCTTTGCACCGGAAAGGGGGGCGCAGGCATGATGCTGGAGACCTTCCGCCAGGCAGTCCAAAATGTCTGGAGCAACAAACTGCGCAGCTTTTTGACCATGCTTGGCATTATCATTGGCGTGATGGCGGTCATCGTGATCGTGGGTCTGGGCAACGGCATGACCGGAATGTTTACCGACCTGTACAACACCATGGGTTCCGACCTGCTGGCCATCAACTTATACACCTCCGGTACACGCACCGTATCGGTGGACGAGATGCACCGCCTCATCGAGGCTAAACCGGAGTATTTCCGCTCGCTCTCCCCCATCTACGGCGCCAGCACCCAGATGAAGGTAGGTTCCAAGGAATACCGCTTTACCAGTGTGAGCGGTGTGAACGAAGATTATCTTACCATTGAAAAATACGACCTGGCCAGCGGCCGCGGCTTGCAGTATGCCGATATCCTGGACACCAAAAGCATCTGTGTTATTGGCGACTACGTCAACCGAGTGATCTTTGGGGGCAACGGCCTGGGACAGACCTTAAAAGTAGGCCCCAATCCGTATCGCGTGGTCGGGGTGCTGCAGCCCAAGACCAAAAACCTTGCGCAACAGCAGGAAGGCGGCCAGGACGATATGGTCTTTGTGCCGTACAGCACGCTGATGCGCCAGGAGCATCAAAATGTTGTAAATATGTATTATGCCATCCTGGCGGAAGGTGCCGAGACCACCCTCGCCAAGGTCTATCTCCAGACCGAGTTGGAAAAGCGGGTCAGCCGGGATGACTATATCTATGTAGAGAGCCTGAGCGAGAGCATCCAGATGATGTCCGGCATGATCAACATCATGGTCGGCATCCTCACCGCCATTGCAGGCATCTCCCTGCTGGTAGGCGGCATCGGCATCATGAACATCATGCTGGTATCGGTCACCGAACGCACCCGGGAGATCGGCATACGCAAGGCTCTGGGCGCAAAAGAGCGCATCATCCTGACCCAATTTGTCGTGGAGGCCGCTACCACCTCTGCCCTGGGCGGAAGCCTGGGCATCGCTCTTGGCTATCTGGTCTCCCTGGGCATCAACCAGATCCTGCCCCTGTTTACCGCCAGCCTGGGGGTGGAGATGAGCGTCTCCCCCTCCTTTGATGCAGCAGCGGTGGCCTTTATGATCTCGGTGGGCATCGGCGTGCTGTTCGGCTATCTGCCCGCCAAACGCGCTGCACGGCTCAATCCCATTGAGGCACTGCGGTATGATTAAAAACTCTGACCCCATCCAAAACAGAGAGGAAGAAACCATGAAAAAACGTCTTCTCGCATTTTTACTGGCGGTTTGCACTGCATTTTCCATGTTGGTGCTGCCAGCTTCCGCCAGCGGCTCCAATGCAGCAGTCCAGACCGCCATTACATTGGGAGCGCTGACCCCTGACCAGACGGCCAACCTTGCCGCACCCCTGACCCGGGGCCAGTTTGCCCGGATGCTCACTGCATTTTCGGCGCAGCGCAACAGCGTCAACACCCAGAACACCACCGGTCGGCTGTATCTGGACCTGGACAGCAGTTCTCCTTATGCCCCTTATGTACGCACTGCCGTGCAGCACGGCTGGATGAGCGGTTATGCAGACGGCTCTTTCCGTCCGGAACAAGGGCTGACCCTGGAAGAGGGCTGCACCATGGCCCTGCGCCTGCTGGGGTATGATGTAGCCAAGCTGGGGGGCAGTTTCCCGGATGCACAGCTGAACAAAGCCAGCACCTTGGGCCTGCGCAGCGGTCTGACCGCACAAAAAGGCCAGGGGATGACCTTGGAACAGGGTGCAGTCCTGCTGTACAACGCCCTGACCGCCCTCAACAGTGAGGGGGCTCCCTACGCCGGCACCCTGGGCCTGACCGTCACCGACGGCAAAGTTGACCTGGGCTCGGTGCTGCTCAGCGGGGTGCAGGGGCCTTTTGTGGCCGGAGAGGGCACTGCCCTGCCCTTTGCTCCTGCTGCTGCGTACCGCAACGACCAAGTGACGACCCAGCCCCAGCTTGCCCCCCATGATGTCTACTATTACAGCGAGACCTCCCGCACGTTGTGGATCTACGACCGAAAAGCCGCAGGCCGCATCACGGCGGTCTCCCCCACCGCCAGCGCCCCCACATCGGTGACGGTGGCAGGCACCCAGTACACCATCGCCTCCCCGGCGGCTGCCTATCAGCTGTCCTCCCTGGCAGGCGGCGGCGTAGGGCAGGCCGTCACTTTGCTGCTGGGCATGGACAACGAGGTCGTCCAGGTGCTGACTGGCGAGCAGGCCGACCAAGTATTTTACGGCGTGGTGCAGGATTCTGCCCGCACCCTGACCCAGGAGAACGGCGCCAGCGTAGCCCAGGCCGTTACAGTCGCCTGTACCGACGGCGTACAGCGCACCGTTCATGTAGACCAGCGCACCAACTACCCCGCCGGGTGGCTGGTGGAGCTGTTGGTGGACGAAAACGGTGAGCATCTGCGCTCGCTGGAGACCGCATCCCTCAATGGGCAGGTCAACGAGAACGGCACTGCCCTGGGCGAGCACCCTTTTGCACAAAACATACAGATCCTGGATACGACAGCGGAGGGTGTGGCTGGGACGGTTCGTCCCAGCCGCCTAGCCGGGGCGGGACTTTCCGGACGGGTACGGTACTACACCACCAATGACAAGGGAGAGATCGACCGTTTGATCCTGAACGATGCCACCGGAGACTTGTGGGAGTACGGCGCTCTGGATACAGTGCGGACGATGACCGATGCCGTGGGCGGACAGATCGACCAGGCGCTTCGGGCTGCTGCTCTGCCCGGCGGAGGGCAATCCTCCGGGCAGCCGGAGCAAAACGAAAGCGCACAGGCTGCGCTGGAGCTTAAAAACATCCTGATGCCCAGCACCAGCGATGTGCTCTATGGGCTGATCGACGGCAGCATCCTTTCCTCCAGCTGGAACACCCTTTCCGGCAGCACGGGTGCACTGGCTGGGTATGTGCTGCGTCAGACCGGTGCAGCCGTGGGCGGCACCGCTGGTTCTCTGCTGCAGATGCTGGGCAGCGGCGCAGATTATACCTGCTATGTATCCGGCCAGCCGGTGCGGTACCAGACATCGGTCAAATACCCCGTAGTAGCCGGAGGCGTTGCCATTGGCAAAGCGCCGGACGGCAAAACCGTGCGCTCTATGGTGCAGCTGGCTCCGGTGATGCTGGATCGTCTGGGTCCTGGCTGGGCGATGAGCGGTTCTGCACGGTACGAGACCGCCGATGAAATGCAGGTGTACCTGTGGTCCGGCGGGCAGTATTTTGCCACTACCCTGGCACAGGTATCCCCCGAAAATCATCACCTGATCGGCTGGTACGACAGCTTTGGCTGCCCCGCCGGAAAAAAGGTGCGGATCCTGATCGCCGTGGAAAAGGTTTGATCCCCCTCTCCCCTTATACAAAAAAACAGCCCGGTTCACTGTGAACCGGGCTGTTTTCTATCACATCACAGGTGCTTACGCCTTTTGTGCATCTGCGGGAGCAGGCTGGGCCGGGTCACGGCCAAAAAGCGCTTTCAGCGCCAGCGGCGTTGCCACCGAGGATACCACGATCATCAGGATGACGGCGGTAAAATATACCGGCTCCACCACACCGGCGGCCAGGCCTTTCTGGGCCACGATCAGCGCCACCTCACCGCGGGTCATCATACCTACGCCTACCTTGAGGCTGTCGCTCCAGGAGAAGCGGCAGAGCTTGGCTGCCAGACCGCAGGACAGGATCTTGCTGCCAAGCGCCACCAGCACAAAGCAGACGCTGAACAGCAGGATCTCCGGCGTCAGACCACTAATATCGGTCTTCAGGCCGATGCTGGCAAAGAACACCGGTGCAAACAGCACATAGTTGCTGATATCCACCCGACGCTCTACATAGGGGGCGTCATCGATGGAGCAGAGCACGATACCGGCAATATATGCGCCGGTAATATCCGCAATGCCGAAGTATTCCTCTGCCAGATACGCCATAGCAAAGCAGAACACCATACTGAGAATGGTAATGCGCTGGGTGTGTGGGTTGCGCTTATCCAGCCACTTCATCCCATAGTGGAACAGCACACCTACGACCAAAGCCGTAAGGAAGAACAGCACCGTATCCAGCAGCACCTTGCCCAAGCCAGAACCGGTGCCCGAGCTGGCACCCAGCACACAGGTCAGCACCACGATGCCCAGCACGTCGTCGATCACTGCAGCGCTGACGATGGTGGTGCCCAAAAAGCTTTTCAGCTTGCCCAGCTCCTGCAGCGTGGCCACGGTAATGGACACGCTGGTGGCGGTCATGATCGTACCGATAAACAAAGCGCGGTAGAATCCCTCACTGCCCACGGCCGAAAAACCGTAGAACAGTCCGTACAGCAGCGTTCCGCCCGCCATAGGCACGACCACACCCATACAGGCCACCAAGGTGGCGATGGGCCCTGCCCGCAGCAGCTCTTTCAGGTTGGTGCCAAGGCCGGTGCTGAACATCAGCAGCACCACGCCGATCTCGGCAAAAATAGCAATGGTGTCGCTTGGCTGCACCAGACCCAGCATACAGGGCCCGATCAGCAGACCGGCTGCAATCTCTCCCACCACCTGGGGCGCATGGCACTTACGGGCCAGCAGACCAAACAATTTTGCTGTAAACATAATGATTGCAAGGTTACGAAACACAGAGCTCATAAAACCATCCTTCTTCCCATTTTTCCTCTGTGAGAACCAGGCACAATAATGGGCGAAATGCCCAATTTTTTTGCACTAGCTTTTGTGCAACTCTGATTATAGTACGTCTAGGACCAAAATGCAAAAGGTTTTTTAAAATTTTTGCTGCATCTTTACATCCGACGCAGATTGTAGTACAAAACCGCTGTATTTGGCTCCCCCGCACCCCATATCAATATAGGTATCCCCGCTTCGGCCTGCTCTGCCGCATCGGCCGCCAAGAGAGCGGCTTTGGCGCCGCTCTTGTTTTTCGCCCAAGTTTTTGCCGCAAGGGGTTGACAAAGCCAATTATCCTTGCTATAATAAATTGCTGTCTGAATAAGACAAGCCGCGCAGGGCATCAAACACCCTGCGTACCCTTGGTCCCGGCAAAAGGCCGGGGCCCTCAAGTCCAAAAGGAGGTGCTACAAAAATGGCAAAGTACGAAACCATGCTGATTACCAGCGCCGCTCTCGACGAGGAGGCTTCCGCCGCTCTGGTGGGTAAGTTCAAGTCCCTGATCGAGGCCAACGGTACGATCGATTCCATCGACGAGTGGGGCAAGCGCCGTCTGGCCTACCCCATCAACGACGAGGAGGAGGGCGTCTACACTGTGATCAACTTCACCGCCGAGCCCAGCTTCCCCGCTGAGCTGGACCGTGTGTACAAGATCACTGAGGGCGTCATGCGCAGCCTGATCATTGCCCACGAGGAGTAATCTTTTCGTGACCAAAAAGGAGTCTGTGTTATGTTGAACGTTGTAGCCATTATGGGCCGGCTCGTGGCCGACCCCGAACTTCGCACTACCCAGACCGGGATCAACGTGGTCAGTTTCCGCATTGCGTGCGACCGCAATTTCGCCCGCCCGGGTGAGCAGCGTCAGGCCGACTTTATTGATGTAGTGGCTTGGCGTCAGACCGCAGAGTTTGTTTCTAAGTATTTCCAGAAAGGCAGCCTGATCGCCATTGAAGGCAGCATCCAGTCTCGCCAGTATCAGGACAAGAACGGCAACAACCGCACTGCGGTGGAGATCGTAGCCAACAATGTCAGCTTTGCAGGCTCTAAGGGCTCGAATCAAGGCGGCGGAGCGTATCAGAATTCCGCTCCGTCCTACCAGAACCAGGCCCCTGCCCGCCCCGCCGCTGTGGAAGCAGCTCCGAGCTACTCTGCCGGCAGTGCGGACGACTTCGCCGTCATTGATGACAGCGATGACCTGCCGTTCTGACCCCAATACGGTCTACCGTACAAAAATCCAACAGGAGGTAATAAGCAATGGCTTTTGAAAGAACCGAAGGCTCTCGCCCCGCGCGCCCCATCCGCCGCGGCCGCAAGAAGGTCTGCAGCTTCTGTGTCGATCGCATCGACACCATCGATTACAAGGACGTGCCCCGTCTGCGCAAGTATGTCTCTGAGCGTGCGAAGATCATTCCCCGCCGCGTCACCGGCACCTGCGCTTACCATCAGCGTGCACTGACCATCGCCATCAAGCGTGCTCGTCATGTTGCTCTGATGCCCTACGTCAGCGACTAATTTTCGCTAAAAAATAATCCCTTCAAAATAATCAGCAATCAGTAAAACGCCCTTCGCTGCCGACACAGCGAAGGGCGTTTTTTCTCACCATCTTTCTGTAAGGAGGCTGTTCCCATGGTATTATCTCTGCAAGGATGCATGGCTGTGGGCAAAACCACTGCCGCCCGCTATCTGCAACACCATACCCCTCAGGTACAGGTGTTTTTTGAGTCCACCGGCGATGTGATCCAGCAGGTGCGCAGCCGTCAGCTGGACAAAAAGCAGTATCCAGATTACCTTGAGATCCAAAAACTTTGGCTGGCCAACGAGGTGCGCCGCTGGGAGCAAGCCGTGCAATACCCCTGCAGTGTGCTGGATTTTGGTGCGGAGGAGATCGAGTTTTATACCCTGCACTACCCCCAGAGCATCGGCCAGAATTGGGAGGTCGAGCGCCCCTTACACAAGGAGCTTGCCGCTGTGCGGCGCTGCATGCCTGACCGCATCCTTTTTCTGGATGCCTCGGGCACTGTGCTCCGTGCCCGAAAAGAGGCCGATGCCACACGCTCCCGGGAGTTTTTTGACCACTACATCACCCATATGCTGCCCCTTAAACGGGCTTGGTTCGCCCAGAAAGACAACGTGGACTGGCTGTCGGTGGACACACTCACACCGGAACAGGTTGGCCGCAGCGTACAGGATTGGTGCTTGGACTGCCTCCGCCGGGCAGAATGATCCCCCCTGCCCTATGCAATTCTGCTATCCCCGCATCCGATCGGATGCGGGGATTTTTTCCGCCTTGATCCCGCATTAAAAAGGTTACAAAAGGGTACGGATGTGCCCGGCATCCGCTTACATTCCCGGTAATCGCCGGAAAATATCCGTATTTTCGCCTGCAGGTCAGATCAATCTGCACAAAAAGCAGCCGGTGTAATTTTCTATTTGCACAAAAATACCATTTGCTTCTTGATTATTTTGCGTGGATGTGCCATACTAAAGCCACGGTAACGTTCCCGAAACCGTTCCCGGCTTTCCAACGGAACGCCGGTGCTTAAAATAACAGGAACGAGGGGTTAGCTCATGACCATTAAGGATATCGCCCGCATCAGCGGATGCTCGGTGAGTACGATTTCCCGGGTCATCAACGACCGGCCGGACGTCCACCCGGAAACCAAGGAGCGCATCCGCCGCATCATGCGGGAGGTTGGTTTTACCCCCAACACCAATGCCCGGCAGCTGAAGATCCAGCAATCCCGCAGTTTGGTGTTTGTGGTAAAAGGCACCCGCAACCTCTTTTTCTCGGACTTTCTGGTCCAGCTGCAGCGAGCCGCTACCTTGTATGGTTACAACGGCATCGTCTCCTATCTGGACGAGAACGCCAACGAGATCGATGCTGCGGAAAAGATCCTGCGGGAGATCAAGCCCAAGGGTATGATCTTTTTGGGCGGAAGCGTTGCAAACTTCCAGCGTGGATTTCACTCCATCACGGTGCCTTCGGTGCTGGCCACCTTGGTATCCGAGGAGTTGGTCTTCCCCAACCTGTCCATGGTAGGGGTCGATGACCGGGCCGCCGCACGGGATGCGGTGGACTACTTGATCCGTCAAGGACACCGCCGCATTGCGGTGCTGGGCGGACCGGAAAGCAGCTATCCCAGCCGGATGCGCCGCCTGGGCGCACAAGACGCTATGGAAGCTGCGGGGCTGGCTTTTGACGACCGGCTGTACGGACTGTCCAACTACGATTTCGAGTCCGCCTATCACGGCATGAACAGCTTGCTGGCCCGCCGGGCGGAGTTTACCGCACTGTTTGCCATGAGCGATGTCATTGCCTTTGGTGCGATACGTGCACTGGTCAGCGCAGGGTTTCAGGTGCCCAAAGATGTGTCTGTTATTGGATTTGACGGCATCACGATGTCCCGCTACTGCGTACCGGTGATGACCACCATCGTGCAGCCCAGTGAGCAGATCGCGCTGCAAAGCGTTGAACTGCTGGTAAGGCAGATCGAGCATGGCGCTCCGGCGCAGACCGTGACCCTGCAGCCGGACCTGCAGCAGGGGGAAAGCGTACTTCCCCGCTGAATCTTTTCTTTTGTCTCTCTTCCGTCCACACAGACGGATCACAAAAACCACACAAATAAGCAAGGAGAACTAAGATGAAAAAGATGATCTCTCGCCGTAATTTCCTCGCCGCTGCCGGTGTCTCGGCTGCTGCATTGGGTCTGGCCGCCTGCGGCGGTTCCAGCTCCAGCTCGGCTCCTGCCAGCAGCGCTGCTCCCTCCTCCTCTGCTGCTTCCTCTGCACCCGCAGCCAGCGGCAAGGTCTACTATCTGAACTTCAAGCCCGAACAGGATGAGGCTTGGCAGAACCTGGCCAAGGCATATACCGAGGAGACCGGTGTGCCCGTTACTGTGGTGACCGCTGCTTCCGGCCAGTACGAGACCACCCTGATGAGCGAGATGGAAAAGAGCGAGGCTCCCACCCTGTTCCAGGTCAACGGCCCGGTGGGTCTGGCCAACTGGAAAGACTACTGCTACGACCTGGCAGGCTCCCCCCTGTACGGTGAGCTGACCAGCGACTCCTTTGCACTGAAGGAGGGCGATACGGTCCACAGCATCGCCTACGTCATCGAGACCTACGGCATCATCTACAATAAGGAGCTGCTGACTGCTGCTGGCTATACCCAGGACGATATCAAGGGCTTTGATGACCTGAAGAAGGTCGCCGACGATATCCAGGCCCGCAAGGCAGAGCTGGGCGTGGACGGCGCCTTTACCTCCGCAGGCATGGACGGCTCCTCTGACTGGCGTTTCAAGACCCATCTGGCCAACCTGCCCATCTACTATGAGTACAAGGCCGACGGCATTGGCAGCACCGATGCCATCAAGGGCACCTATCTGGACAACTACAAGCAGATCTGGGATCTGTACATCACCGATTCCACCTGCGACCCCAAGCTGCTGGCCAGCAAGACCGGCAACGACGCTGTGGCAGAGTTTGTGGGCAAGAAGGCCGTCTTCTACCAGAACGGCACCTGGGCATACACCGATGTGAAGGATCTGGGCGATGACAATCTGGGCATGCTGCCTGTTTACATTGGTGCAGAAGGCGAAGAGAATCAGGGCCTGTGCACCGGTTCTGAGAACTACTGGTGCGTGAACAACACCGCTAAGGACGAGGATATCCAGGCAACGCTGGACTTCCTGTACTGGTGTGTCACCTCCGACAAGGGCACCGCTGCCATGGCAGACGACATGGGCTTCGTGATCCCCTTCAAGAAGGCGAAGGATTCCACCAACCCCCTGATCACCATCTCCAACCAGTATGTGGCTGACGGCAAGACCAGTGTGGACTGGTGCTTCTCCACCATGCCTTCTGAGGAGTGGAAGAACGGTGTTGGCAGCGCCTTGACCGCCTATGCGGCTGGTACCGGCGACTGGGACGCTGTAGTCACCGCTTTTGTGGACGGCTGGGCCACCGAATATAAGCTGGCCAACGGCTAAGCACCAGCACTGTAAAATACAGACCCCCAAAAAGGAGGCGGGCGAAGGGTTCGCCCGCCTCCGCTTTTTGGGTCAAGCAACAGGAGGTCACTTATGCAAAAGGCCATCAGCAGATATTGGCCGATCTTTGTGCTGCCCACGCTGGCCGCCTTTACCATCGGCTTTATCTGGCCCTTTATCTGGGGCGTTTATCTTTCCTTCCAGCGGTTCACCACCGTCAGCAAGACCACCTTTGTGGGCCTGCAAAACTACATCTCGGTGTTCCAGGACAGCAGTTTTCTGCACGCCTTTGGCTTTACCACCGCATTCACCATCGTCTCTACGGTGGTCATCAACGTCTGCGCCTTTGCCATTGCGCTGGCGCTGACCCGCGGCATCCGGGGCACCAACCTGTTCCGCACCGTGTACTTTATGCCCAACCTCATTGGCGGCATTCTGCTGGGCTATATCTGGCAGATCCTGCTCAATGGTGTGCTGGCCAACCTGGAAAAGCCCCTGCTGGCGCTGGATTCCACCGCAGGTTTCTGGGGTCTGATCATCCTGATGTGCTGGCAGCAGATCGGCTATATGATGATCATCTATGTGGCGGGCCTGCAGGGCGTGCCGGGGGATCTGATCGAGGCAGCGCGGATCGACGGCGCTTCTGACCGGGCCATTCTGTTCAAGATCAAGCTGCCCATGGTCATGCCCAGCGTCACCATCTGCACTTTCCTGACCCTGACCAACAGCTTCAAGCTCTTTGACCAGAACGTGGCTCTGACTGCGGGCGAACCCGCCAATATGAGCGAGATGCTGGCGCTGAACATCTACAATACCTTCTATGGCCGCTCCGGCGCACAGTGGAAGGGCATCGGCCAGGCAAAGGCTGTGGTGTTCTTCCTGATCGTGGTGGTCATCTCCCTGATCCAGCTTAAAATGACCCGCTCCAAGGAGGTGCAGGCATAATGGTCAAACAGAAAAAGCGCGTCAACACTCTGCTTACGGTGCTCATGTCCCTGCTGTGCCTGTTCTGGGTCTACCCCATTGTGCTGATCCTGCTGAACAGCCTGAAAAAAGAGGGCACCTTTACCACCTCCACCGTGTTCCAGCTGCCTACTGCTGAAACCTTTGCGGGCCTGTCCAACTACATTTACGGCGTCGTGAAGATGGACTTCCTCTCCAGTTTGCTGTACAGCCTGGTGATCACCGTCAGCAGCGTATTTTTGATCTTGCTGTGCTGCTCTATGACCGGCTGGTACCTGACCCGGGTAAACAACAAACTGAGCAAGTTCATGAATCTGCTGATCGTGTTCTCCATGGTCGTCCCCTTCCAGATGGTGATGTTCACCCTTTCTAAAACCGCTGACACCCTGAAGCTGAACACTCCTTGGAACATCTGCATCATCTACCTGGGTTTTGGTGCGGGCCTGGCCGTGTTTATGTTCACCGGCTTTATGAAGAGCGTCCCCATCGAGATCGAAGAAGCCGCCATGATCGACGGCTGCAACCCGATACAGATCTTCTTCCGCATCGTATTCCCCATCCTGAAACCCACCATGATCTCCACCGCTATCCTGGAGACCATGTGGGTCTGGAACGACTACCTGCTGCCCACCCTGGTGCTGGACATCAAAAAATACCGCACCATCCCCATGGCGATCCAGTATTTCCGTGGCGGCTATGGCCGGGTAGAGCTGGCTCCCATGATGGCCTGCATCATCATCGCCATCATCCCCATCATCCTGCTGTACATCTCCTGCCAGAAGTACATCATTGAGGGCGTTGTTGCGGGCGCCGTCAAGGGATAAGCAGCAAGGAGGGATCGGCAATGCGAGCAAGTGGCATCCTGATGCCAATATTCAGCCTGCCTGGGCCTTACGGCATTGGCACGCTGGGACAGGCAGCCTATGATTTTGTGGATTTCTTGGCCGAGGCCGGACAGACCTACTGGCAGATGCTGCCCATTGGTCCCACCGGTTACGGCGACAGCCCTTATCAGAGCTTTTCTGCCTTTGCAGGCAACCCCTATTTTATCGACCCAGAGTTTTTGCTGCGGCAGGGTCTGCTGACAGAGTCCGAACTGCCGCCCCCGCAGCCGGAAGGGCGGGTGGATTATGGCGCACTGTATCAGCAGCGTCCTCCCATGCTGCAAAAGGCAGCAGCCCGGCTATTGGCTGCGCCCCCCGCCTCCTACCAGGATTTCTGCGCAGAGCATAATTTCTGGCTGGACGATCATGCTCTGTTTATGGCGGTCAAAGCGCAGCAGGGCCAAGCCGGGTTGGATCAGTGGCCGGATGCGCTGCGCACACGGCAGCCCCAGGCGATCGCCCAGGCCAAGCACGAACTGGCAGGCGAGATCGCATACCACAAGGCTGTACAGTTTTTGTTCTACCAGCAGTGGACAGCCCTGAAAGCCTATGCCAATCGCCAGGGGGTCAAGCTCATCGGGGACATCCCCATCTATGTCAGCCCCGATTCCAGCGATCTGTGGACCCGTCCGGACCTGTTCCAGACCGACGGCGCTGTACGGCTGACCCATGTGGCAGGCTGCCCGCCGGATGCATTTGCTGCCGACGGTCAGCTGTGGGGCAACCCCCTATACGATTGGCCCCGCCACAAGGAGGAGGGCTTTGCCTGGTGGAAGCGCCGGATGCGCCACGCCACCTCCATCTACGATGTCGTGCGCATCGACCACTTCCGCGGGTTTGAGAGCTACTTCTCTATTCCATCCGGCTGTCCTTGTGCACAGGGACATTGGGAACCTGGCCCCGGCCATGCATTTTTGCAGGCCATGCAGCAGGAGCTGGGCAGCGGGCATATCATTGCGGAGGACCTGGGTTTTTTGACCGAAGGCGTGCGTCAGCTGCTGGCAGACAGCGGTTACCCAGGTATGAAGATCATGCAGTTTGCCTTTGACAGCCGGGAAGCCGGCAACTACCTGCCCTACACCTATCCCCCGAACAGCGTAGTATACACCGGCACCCATGACAATGTCACCACCGAAGCCTGGCGAGAAAATGCCAGCCCTGCGGACATCCATCTGGCCTGCCAATATCTGCGCTGCACCCCAGACCAGTTGACGGACAGCATGATCTGCGCCTGCCTGGCCAGTGTATCGGACACCGCCATCATTCCTCTGGCGGACTGGCTGCATCTTGGGGCTGAGGGGCGCATCAACACCCCCAGCACCCAGCAAGGCAACTGGCAATGGCGGCTGAACCAGCCCTTGGTTCCCGCACTGCGCCAAAAGATCCGGGAGCTGACCCAGCTCTACGGCCGCCTGCACAGCTGAATAGCATCGTTTCCCCTTTCCGTCTGCATCCGGACCTTGTGCCGGGGCAGGCGGTTTTTTGTTCCTGCCGGAGATAAAATTTTTCCTCCAGGAACATTTTTTCGGAAGATAGAGAACTCCGCCAGCACACATTTGCACTTAACTACGTCCTTTATTTGCGTGTTCTGCCGTTCTTCCGACAAAACAGGAGCGTTTTATTTTCTTTCGCTCTCTTGTCGTTTTTTGTGAAATATGCTATAATCCAAGTAACATCGTCCCCGTGCTGTGAGCGGGGTGCACGAAAGGAGAATTCCCAATGGAGCTTACATATCAAAATGCAGTTCGTCTGCCCAGCAGCTATTGTGTGCTGACAGAGGAAGAAATGACCTATGTGGACGGCGGCAAGGTGGTCATCACCTTCCATCCGGAGGCCATCGTACCCATGCTGACCAATATGGCCGTCAACATGACCTATATGCTGGCAGCCGGTGCATTTACTTCGGTGGTCAATGGTGTGGTCAAGGGCTACCGGGATGGCCTGTCTCCCCTTCAGACCCTGACCCATTTCTGGGGCCGCCAGAACACCGGCGGCAAGGTGGCCAGCGTATTGGTCGGCGGCCTGGCTGCTGGTTACGCCGGACTGCAGGCTTATTCGATGTACACCACGGTCAAGCAGCTGATCGATGCAGTGAAGAGTGCAGCAAACCCGCAGCCTGCACCGGAGGCAATCCCTCAGGCTATTTAAGCTGATGGTACGCCCCTCACAGAAAGGAGCTTTTTATGAAGACTTTGCAGATGCCTGCTTCGTACGCTGCTCTTTCTGAGCAGGAGCAGCAAAATGCCGTTGGCGGCGGCGAATTATTTGATGCACTGGGGAACTTTTTCAGCAGCATCCATCTGGACGATCTGATGCTGGGCAATGCATTCTTTGCGCTGTCCTTCACCTTTGTGCCGGCGCTGCTGTTCAATGTAGTGCGTGTAGGTTTTGGTTTGGCCAAGACCATCTACCACAACATCAGCGGGCTGCTGGGTCTGCGGGAGCAGGCACAGAACGCTATGGCAAAACTGTATCTCCGCTGAGCATCTTCTATCCAAATAAAAACAAGCGCATCCCCATGGGGATGCGCTTGTTTTTATGACATAAAACCGCCGGATACTCAGATCACCCGCACAGCCCCCTGCTCCCGCAAACGCAGCAGGTGGCAACAGCCCGGCCCAAATACAGTTTCCATAACGGTGCGGTACCGTTCCAGGGATGTTCTGGGCATGAACGCCTGGATCGTGCCTGCAAAGCCGCCGCCCTGCATCCGCCAGGCACCGCCTGCCCCTTCCAGCACCTGCTGACTGAGAGCCAGCGCAATGGACAGCCCTTGCACTTTCGGTTCCTGTGCGCAATAAACGTTCTGACATGACGCAAAGGAAGAATGTCCGCTGTCCCGCACCATGGATAAAAACTCTCCAAAACGTCCCTTGTGCAGCGCACGAAACTGCATAAGCGTGCGACGATTCTCCTCAAAAAAATGCAGTGCCCGCAGTACCGCACGGTCGCCGCAGCAGCGGCGCAGCCGAGGCAGCTGCCCCCAGAACTCCTCCTCTGGGATCTGCCCCAGCACCGGTTCTCCTAAAGCCGCTGCCACCGACTCCATCTCCTGCCGAATGGCGGCAAACTCTCCGGTCAGCTCACTGTGACTGGCACGCGTATCGGTGACGCACAAACAGATCTCCGGCGGGAGGAGGCCCTGGGTGTTCAGTTTGGTCACCTGCGGGGCTGCTGGACGTGCAAAATCCGCAAAGACGACCCCACCCACTGCGCTTGTCAGCTGATCCAGCAGGCCGCTGGGTTTGCCAAAGTATGTATTCTCCGCCTGCTGGCAGAGCAGCGCCATTTGGGGAGCCGAAAATCCGCATTGATACTCTCCGTTCAAGGCGGCTGCCACTCCCATCTCAAAGGCAGCCGAACTGGACAGCCCTGAGCCCCGCAGCACGTCGCTGGTGGTATACAGGTCCAGGCCGCCTACTTTGGCCCCCTGCGCCTGGAATCCCTCTGCGATGCCCCGGATCAGGCTGGCGGAATGGGTGCCTTCTCCCGTTTGCAGTCCCTGCTGAGACAGGTCGATCACATCCAGTTTATTGAACCCCCGGCTTTTGACCCGGATATAACCATCCGTGCCCGGACAAGCCACTGCCACCAAATCCAGATCCACTGCCGCCGCCAATCCAAAGCCCTGCTGATGGTCGGTGTGGTTCCCGCCCAGCTCTGTCCGGCCCGGAGCCGAATACAGGTGGACCTGCCTTTCCGGCCCGAAGTACCGCTCAAACTCGGACAACGCTTCACAGTACCGCCTGCGCTGCCGGACCAGCGCTGCTTCCTGCGCGCCGTACAGCTCCCGGAGCGTACCATCCCACTCCCCTGCCTGGATCTGCTGTCTTAGCTGTTTGCTGGTGGCCATGCTGCTGCCCTCCTGTCCCCCCGGTCAAAACCGGAGCTTCTGCGGCTGAATCTGCGGCATTTTGCAGCCCCCGGCTCTTCGGATGGCTGCTTTAATAGAATCATTGTACAGCACTGCACCTGATTTTTCAATTTGAAACCAACAAACCGCCAATTTTTGGCGTGAAAGCCAAAGAATCGTATGTACTTTTGTTGAATTTGCATCCCTATTTATGGTATACTTGTCTTATACCAGCCTGACAGACAGGAGGCAGTCGGACTATGGCGGACGTATACAAACAATCCTTCAAACAAAATTATACCCACAACATCGAGCTGTCCATCTTTAATTGCGGCCTGGAGCGCTGTGCCCCCGGCCACACTTGGGGGCCTGGCATCCGGGATCATTACCTGATCCACCTGGTCGTAGCCGGAAAAGGAACCTTTGAGGTAGGCGGCCACACCTGGGAACTGGTGCCCGGGGATCTGTTTTTTGCCCAGCCCAGCCAGCTGATCCGCTATACTGCCGATGAGCAGCAGCCGTGGGAATACCGGTGGGTGGGTTTTAATGGTGCCTGCGCCCATAAGCTCACTGCACAGCTGCCCTTTACCGATGCAGAGCCGGTGCATCACACCCAGGATCTGGAGGGGATGTGCCGGGCGCTGAACAATATCTATCAGTCCCGCGGACTGAAACCGCAGGATGAAGCTGCCATGGTGGGGTATCTCTACCTGTTCATTGCCGCATTGATGAAGGAGACCAGTGCAGCAAAGCCTCACAGCAGCTCCTCCTCCAGCCAATATGTGCTGAATGCCATCAAGTACATCCAGTTCAACTACTCCCACGACATCTCCATTGACGACGTCGCCAAAAGCGTGGGCGTATCCCGCAGCCACCTGTACCGGGTGTTTATGTTGAATGTGGGCAAAAGCCCCATTGACTACCTGACCGAATATCGCATCAACGAAGCCTGCAAATTGCTGCGGGGCGGCAACCTTTCCATTGCAGAGGTGGCCATCTCGGTGGGCTTTTTCGATCAATTCTACTTTTCCCGGGTGTTCAAGCGCGCCAAGGGCGTGCCGCCCAGCAAGTACCTGGCCGCTCAGTCCGAGCCGGAGCTCGCTGCTCAGCAGGAGGAGCTTCCCCAGGACTGCCCCAGGGCGTGACCCAAGGAGGGCCTCATGTCATTACATAAAAACCAGCTCCTCACTTTGCAGATCCAGCGGTTGTCCAGCGACGGCAGCGGCGTAGCACACTCCCCTGAAGGGGAGGCTGTGTTTGTGCCCGGCACCGCCCCCGGGGATGAAGCTCAGATCCGCATCGTCAAGGACTGCGGCCGCTACGCCTATGGTATCCTGGACCAACTGCTGACCGCTTCTCCTGACCGTATCCCGGTGGACTGTCCGGCTGCCGGCCGCTGCGGCGGGTGCAGCCTGCGGCACCTGGATTACGCTGCCGAACTGCGTGCAAAGCAGGAAAATGTGGAGGATGCATTCCGCCGGATCGGCGGGCTGGACCTGTCTGTGCTGCCCACACTGCCCTCCCCCGAAGTGGACCGCTACCGCAACAAGGTGCAGTTCCCGGTAGGACGGGATGCAGACGGCGCCCCCTGCATCGGTTTTTACGCCGGGCGCACCCATCGGATCATCCCCTGCCCCGACTGCAAACTGCAGCCCGCGGTGCTGAACGAGATCGCACAGGCGCTGTGCCGTTTTTTTGCAGCCCACGATATCGCCCCCTACGATGAACAGACCGGCCAGGGCCTGGTACGCCACCTGTTCCTGCGCCGGGGCGCGCACAGCGGGCAGATCATGGTCTGCCTGGTCTGCACTCGTCCTCAGCTGCCCCACAGTGAGCAGCTGGTGGCTGAACTGTGTGCGCAGTTCCCTGCCATTGCCACCATTCTGCTGAATGTGAATTCCAAAAACACCAATGTGATCCTGGGCAGCAAGACCCTGACCCTCTACGGCCCTGGAACCATTGAGGACACGCTGTGCGGTGTGCCGGTGCGGCTGGGACCACTTTCCTTCTACCAAGTAAATACCCTGGCTGCTGAGCAGCTCTACCGCACCGCCGCCCAGATGGCGCAGCTGGCTCCCGGCCAGCTGCTGCTGGATCTGTACTGCGGCATGGGCACCATCGGTTTGTCCATGGCAGAACAGTGCGGCAGTCTGATCGGCGTAGAGATCATTCCAGAGGCCGTGGACAGTGCCAAAGCCAACGCCGCACAGATGGGCCCGGAAGTGGCTGCCAAGAGCCGCTTTTTGTGTGCAGATGCCGGTCAGGCCGCCACACAGCTGGCAGCTGAGGGGCTGCACCCGGATGTGGTCATGCTGGATCCGCCCCGCAAAGGCTGCGACGAGGCGACCCTGTCCGCTGTGGTGCAGATGTCTCCCCAGCGGGTGGTCTATGTAAGCTGCAACCCAGCCACAGCCGCGCGGGATGCTGCCTGGCTGCAGCAGCACGGCTATTACGCACAAACCGTACAGCCGGTAGACCTGTTCCCCCGCACAAAGCATGTGGAGGTTTGCAGTAGTTATATCAGGGTAGACAAGTAACCTTCCTACGTTTTTTATCGTCCGGTGAGTTTTCTTCGTCTTACAAAAATGTGATAAAAAACTCACCGATATTTAGTGAATAGCACAAAGGCCGCCTTGTACAGGCGGCCTTTGCTCTTTGGTAACGCGGCGATAACATAAGTTGTAAATTTAAATTTTTTTCATCTTAGGGGTTGTAAAAGTCGACAAGATATGCTATAATATTCAATGAAGCCTTATAAGCCAAAAAGAGACACCACTCTAACTCTCTCGTCGTGGTGTCCCTCTATAATTGGCATTAGCCTATTCACTGCAAGCATTAAAATATTTATGGAATAGCGGCTTACAACGTTTCCTGAAGATATTATACTCGAGGCTTCACTAAATGTCAAGTCTTCTTGAAATATTATATGCTGTTTTATTCCAGAAGGAGATTCTATGTCTGATTATTCTATACCTTCCCTTCGGAAATACGCATATCTTGGAAATTTTGACGTAGCCATTAAAGAGTTGGCCGACATGGCACGTCCTGAACGTTGGGACTACGTTGAAACGCCTGATGCAAAGAAAAACATCATTCTGGAAAATTACATTTATCACACGTTCGACCGTTTACTTGCGCTGAGAAAGGCAGTTCCAAAGGGCAACTACATAAGCACTAGCGATTCAGAAATGTGCTTTAACACCGGCTTATTTACTCCGAATTTTGAACCGATTTTTGCATTGTTTAACAAAAACGATGCCAGCCGCAAGATAAAGTGGAAATTAAGAGGTTTCTATAAGGAATCCTCTATCGAGTTAAACAAAATCGTTCCTCTTCCTGAGCGAGCAAGCTACTTTGATAGTAGTTCGGATTTGATTTATGACACGCATCTTGATATGCGCATCAATATCGACCACATTCTTGAGGACGAGAGAAACCGTCAACGTATACCCGAGCAGTACAGGGATATGAATAATCTTCCTATGCTCTTTCGTGCTGCTTTGGACTTTGCCAAAATTCGTGTAAAAGAGAATTACAAAGCGGCCGTCCCTCAATACTACCACGGGCGTATTCAGTTTCTGCTCCCCATCAGTCTGGGCGATCCCAAGAAGGTTGATTTGTCACTGGCTGTTGGCGTACACGATGGCGTTTATACTGGTCACACCTGTTTAACGTTGGATATGGCATATAACAATGCTCGTCTGATTGCGAAGCCTGAGAGCGACTGGCTTATCGGTTCATAAGTTTCCATAAGAAAAGGGATGCTGCACATCATTGACGTGCGGCATCCCTTTTTAATTTTCCGGAGCAAAGCTCCAATGTATATCAATATTTTCCCCATCCAGATCTATGCGGCGGATGAGACTATGGACAAGCTCCCGCCTTTCGTCCAGAGTACCGTTGTCCAGAACGTCCTCTGCCCCGACCAAGGCAGCCCGGGCAGCATCCAGGCGCTGGGTGGGCGACTCCTCTACGGCCTCCGCCAGGGCGGCTTCCACGCCGTCAATTTCAGCCTGGAGCTTTGCCACGCGGTCTCCGACCATAGTTCTATTATCCTACACGGGGAGGCTTTTTGTCTATTGTCTACTTTTTACGGACCTGTTCGCAAACCGGAAGGAGCGGAAGTTCTTCTTTTCCAGAGCCTTGGTGGCAAAGCCGGTCAAGGTAGTGGCAAAGGTGTAAGTAGCCGTCAGCACGAACTGGAAGCCCACCGCAAAGGGGATGGACAGAGCCAGCGCAGTTTCCACCTCAACATGTGCGGTGATGGCCATGATGTCGCCCACGATACCAGGGCCCATATGGTTGGGGGGGATGGAGCCGCCCTGGGACACGCCGTAGCCCATAAAGGCCAGCTCGCCCACAGCGCCCATACTGACCATTTTTAGTTCTCCTCCTGCTTGCAAGATGTTTGATATTCCGAGCTGCCTTGTTGCGGCAGGACGACCACTGCGCCCTCTGGCACGGCGACTCGGCAAAAAAGTGACGCTGCACCGCCGTTTCTCAGAAGGGTGATACACAGTCTCTCAC
>Garnier_p1__coassemble_597_pt1 | contig 26974 bp, 18 predicted proteins | sample Garnier_p1__metabat2_low_PE_037 | metagenome-assembled genome bin Garnier_p1 | reverse complement strand
GGATGCAAACTCCATGCCGGTCTGCAAATTGTTTCAGTTTTCCAATCACCTCATAGTCGCTGGAATAACTATAGTTATCGCTCACCATCTCCCGGACTTTTTGGAGGGTATCCACGATAATCAATTTGGTATCACTGTGTTCCCGAACAAACTTTTCCAGCTGTTCATCTAGGCCACCACCGATCATCTTGGCGCTGGTGGCAAAATGCAGGGAGCTTGTTCCTTCCACACCAAACATGCGGAACATCCGGCGCTGCAAACGGCTCTCGTCATCTTCCAGAGCAAGATAAAGGACGGTTCCCTGGTGGACTTTATAGCCCCACAGGTCTTGCCCGGTACTGACATGGTGGGCGATTTGCGCCACCAGGAAGGACTTGCCGATTTTCGGCGCTCCGGCAAGGATATATGCTCCAGTATAGAGCAGGTTTTCAATCACCGCAGACTTTACCTCAAACACATTGTCCATCAGCTCGTCCAGGGTTACAGTGTGCAGGTAAGCCGGGTCGCTCATGCGCTGTATCCTGCGGTACATTTCCTCCAGGCTTTCCTGAGGATTTACAACTTCATCGTTGATTTCTCCCTTAGAAGTGGTTATACTAATGTCAGAGTTTTTAGAGATTGACTGCCCATCGTCTGCGCCAACAGATGAGTCCTGGGCGGTCATTTTCTTTTTTTCATCGATCATAGGCAATATCCTCCTGCATTCCTTTCATAATGGTTGTGATCATCTGAATGGTGTCCAACAGTTCCTCATTTACGCCTTGCCCAGCTTCAATCCGATGCAGCTCGTCCAGCACAGCAGCCAGCTGGTCTCGCAGTGCCTTATAGACTCTCGGATTGCCCTGAACCACCACATCTCGACAGAGCAGCCGACGGATGATATAGTCTTGCTTGGTCAGTCCGGTGAGCTTGACTGCTGTTTCAATCTGGGCATCCTCCTCAGGTGTGGCCCGGAAAGATACGACCTTGTTTCTCCAACGGTTGTGCTTATCCAAATTCTTTGCTGACATTTTTAATTGCCCCTTTCCATATTTAATTTATCTGCCATTTCCGTTTGCTTGGACGGAAACAGGTGCGCATAATTGTAAGTGATGTCGATGCTCTCATGACCCACCCGATCTGCGATAGCTGTGGCGGAGAACCCCATATCGATGAGAAGCGAAACCGCGCTGTGACGAATATCATGGATTCTGATGCGCGGCACTCCGGCTTCTTTGGAACCCCGACCCATCTCCCTGTGGAGATAACTCTTGGTGACGGTGAACATTCGGTCATTTGCGCCAATGCCGTAGAGCATTTTGAGATAATCCTGGATTTCTTCGGCCTGAAACTGCGGCATGGTGATGACCCGATTGCTCTTTTCCGTTTTTGGAGTGGTAATCAAGTCCTGCCCGTTTAGCCGCTGGTAAGACTTGTTGATGGTGACAGTGCACTTCTCAAAATCAAAGTCTACTGGGGTCAGTGCCAAAAGTTCCCCCTCCCGGATGCCACACCAGTAGAGCATCTCAAAGGCATAGAAGGACAGCGGCTTGTCCATCATCACCTCCGCAAATTTCAAGTACTGCTCCTTGGTCCAGAACATCATCTCGCGGTTTTTCTTTTTGCCCATGCTGCCCGCCTTCTTGCAGGGATTCTCCCGGAGGTTGTAGTACCGAACCGTGTGGTTGAAGATGGCACTAAGCTGATTGTGGACCGTTTTCAGGTACACCGGCGAGTAGGGCTTGCCGTTCTCGTCCTTATGGTTCAGCATCTCGTTCTGCCAGGTAATGATCTGCTGGGCGGTGATGTTACACATTTTCAGCCTGCCGAAGTAGGGCAGCAGCTTAGTACGGATGATGTGGTCCTTGGTAGCCCAGGTGTTCTCCTTGAGCCGGGTTTTCATATCCGCCGTGTAGAGGTCCACGAAACTCTTGAAGGTCATGTCCAGATCAGCGCTGGTCTTGTTGAGCTGTTCCCGCTCCCAGGCCTGCGCCTCCCGCTTGGTCTTGAAGCCCCGCTTCTGGGTCTGCTTGCGCTCACCGTTCCAGTCCGTGTAGCGGTAGACCGCCCGCCAAGTGTTGGTCGTTTCTTCTTTGTAGACCGCCATGATTAGCCCTCCTTTCCCGTCTTGCCATAGCAAAACTTCTCCATGAAAAAGTTCCGATTGACCCGCCCGGAGATGGTCAAATATTCTTTCTCCTGCAATTCTTCGTTAAACCCATGGATTACCTTGTAGGCGTGGGACTTGGAGATGCCCAGCTCCTGGGCCACTTCCTCCACGCGCATAAAGTTTTGTGCCTGCATTGAAAATACCTCCCTTTCTTCTTTGATGGCTGCTGCGGATGGATATTGTGTTCCATAAATGCCTCCTCACTTTCGTCCGCCACTTTTTCCCGGATGTATAACCAGGGCTTGCGACAGTTCTTTTTTATTTATTGATTCTAAGCTATTATGCTTAGTCTATTGTCATTATACTAAGCATAATAGCTTGTGTCAATCGTAGTACGGAAAATAAGTTAAATAAAATTGTTTAGTATTCTCTTGACTTTACTAAGCATTTCTGCTACGCTTTTCCTAAGGACAACCAACGATTGGAGTTGATGATATGGCGATTGGCGAACGGATTCATTTTTTTCGTCTCATGCGGGGGATGACGCAGAAATATCTCGGTATGGCGCTGGGCTTCCCGGAGAAGTCCGCTGATGTGCGCCTGGCGCAGTATGAAACAGGATCAAGAACCCCAAAGGCAGACCTGACTGCTGCCCTAGCCCAGGTACTGGATGTCTCTCCCCATGCGCTCTCCGTCCCGGACATAGACTCCTATGTGGGGCTGATGCACACCCTGTTTACCCTGGAGGATAACTACGGGCTCAAGATCAGCGAGATGGATGGAGAAGTCTGTTTGAAGGTGGATGTGCGGAAGAACAAGGATGCCGCCCGGCTACATGAGATGCTCTGTTCCTGGCAGCAAGCCGCCGCCATGCTGGAGGCGGGCGAAATCACCAAAGAGGATTACGACAAGTGGCGCTACCACTACCCGGAGTTTGACAAGACCAAGTACTGGGCGAAGGTGCCTTTGCAGGAACTCAGCGATATTCGGATGGAATCTTTGAAAACTGATATCCACGAATGAAAGAATAGGTGCGGATATGAATAAAAAAATATACATTTGGACAATCATAATTTCACTATTGCTTCTAATTCCAGCTTGTATTTGGGGTCATAATATTTTGACAATTATATCTGGCATCGGCTGTAGTGGTATTGCAGCTGCAATTATGGCCGTTTTTCTTGAATCGGCGGCTTTAAAGAAAGAAAAGGAAAGAAAAATAAAAGCAAGAGCCATATATTTTAGGGAAGTTAAAGACCAACTAAAAATGATGATTGAACGTATTCTTTGGTTTGACCAAAGGCTAAATGATGACTTTGATTGGAACCAAGACCCAGCGGTCTACTCATCCTTTCAATACATGATCTATGCCGGTCAACAGTATCCAGGTAAAGAAAAAATCTCATTTGAAGAAGCCGAAGAAAGATTAAAGGCTTTGCAAGATAAATACTCTCTTGAACAACAATCGAAAATGCAGCCAGAACAACTTCAAAAAGTTCAAAAAATGTTTTTGATTTTGTCTGCAAGTGGACTGACGCTACTTTCAGAAGCAAATTCAATTAAAGAACGCAGAATAGAACTTGATGCAGAAGATTACTTGTCACTCAAAGAAATTGAGAGTATGTGTTTCCAAATATCCTTGGGAGTATCTCTAATGTGCAAGCCTAATAAGAACTATGGTGTAGCAATATCCTCATTGGTATCAGCCTATAAGACGATTAGTAAGACAGGGAATTATACCGATGAAATTAATGTGGGATTACACGGAACGATAAAAATGAGTGAAATATAAAAGCAAAAGAGAGCTAACTGACTAATCAAAATCAGTTAGCTCTCTTTTCATGAATAATGAAAAAGTGTTGCCAAATCGTTGCCACGGAGGGCCTTAACCCTTCAAAAACCCAGTCATATCAGGCTTTTCCGGGTCTCTGAAATCACTCCCACTCAATGGTTCCAGTGGGCTTCGGGGTCAGGTCATACAGCACGCGGTTAATGCCCTTAACCTCATTGGTGATACGGGCGGTGATCTTCTGCAGCAGAGCAAAAGGAACATCCTCCACAGTAGCGGTCATCGCATCCACGGTGTTCACAGCGCGGAGGATGCAGGGCCACTCATCGGCACGCTTGCCATCCCGGACGCCCACAGATTTGATATCCGGCACGACCGTAAAGTACTGCCATACCTTGCCCTCCAGGCCGTTTGCAGCAAACTCCTCCCGCAGGATGGCGTCGGACTCCCGCACAGCCTCCAGACGGTCGCGGGTGATCGCACCCAGGCAGCGCACGCCCAGACCAGGGCCGGGGAACGGCTGACGGTAGACCATAGAATCCGGCAGACCCAGAGCCTTGCCGCAGGCACGCACCTCGTCCTTAAACAGCATCTTCAGCGGCTCTACCAGCTCAAAATCCAGATCCTCCGGCAGGCCGCCCACATTGTGGTGGCTCTTGACTGCCTTCACAGTCTTGGTGCCGGACTCAATGATATCGGGATAGATGGTGCCCTGTCCCAGGAAGGCGATGCCATCCAGCTTGCGGGCCTCTTCCTCAAACACACGGATAAACTCAGCGCCGATGACCTTACGCTTGGTCTCGGGATCTGCCACGCCAGCCAGCTTATCCAGGAAGCGGTCCACAGCGTCCACATACACCAGGTTTGCATCCATCTCGTCCCGGAAGACGCGAATGACTTCCTCCGGCTCGCCCTTACGCAGCAGGCCGTGGTTGACATGGACACAAGTCAGCTGCTTGCCCACTGCCTTGACCAGCAGGGCAGCCACCACAGAGGAATCCACGCCGCCGGACAGAGCCAGCAGCACCTTCTTATCCCCTACCTGCTGACGGATCAGCTCAACCTGGTCGGCAATGAAGTTTTCCATATTCCAGTTGGCCTCTGCGCCGCAGATGCCGAAAACGAAGTTGCTCAGAGCTTCCTTGCGGGCTGCCTCGTCCTGGGGCCAGGGCTTATCCCCCTTATGGTCCACCAGCAGCACCGGAACCGGCGCATTATAGATCTCCTTTGCAGCGTCGATCTCCACGCCATCTACAATACGGTTGGGGCCGCCATTCAGGATAATACCCTTCACATTCGGCAGAGCAGCCAGCTCTGCTGCAGTGATGTCATGGGGATAGATCTCGCTATAAACACCCAGAGCCCGGATCTCACGAGCCAGGCGGGGGTTCTCATCACTGCCCAGATCCAAAATCAGAATCATGTCCTGCTTCATTATCTTGCCTCCCAATTTCTCATGATCGATGCTTATACCGGACACCCGAACCCGCCCATTTTTCACCGCAGGGCTGCAGCTCCGGTCACCCGGACAAGCGTATACTCCTGAGAATAGTATAGCACATCTCACAAGAAAAAGCGACAGATTTTGTTGCTTTTTTTAGGGGAAGTTCGCACGTTCCCCCTCTTTTGCCGTGCATATGTCTCTGCTCACAGCATCTGTTTAGAGCGCACATTCCTCCTTGCGCACCGGATGACGCAGGACCGTGCGCATTTTTTCAGGTACAGTACGCCTTGGGTCGCTGAGATAGATCTCGTGATGGAGACGCTGTACTGTAAGGTCTGACTGATACCCCTGCTCCGCAGCATAGGTTTCCATTTGGCGGATGGTCTCCGGTTCGGTATCATACGGGCCAACATGCATACACTGAACACAAAGCCCCTCCTCATAACAGAAAAATTCCACCTTGGAAAAATCCATTTTCTTTTTCGCGGTGGCCTGTTCCACTGCCCAATGAAAGGCGGTCTGATCCACAAAATCCGGCACACGGATCATAGAGATCCAGGCCAGCTGCTCCTTATGACGCAGATCCAGCTCTGTTTTTCCTGGCTGCCACCAGAGCCCCTCTAAGGGCGGTACAACATAGGCAAAGGCCCCCGGAATATGATACCCGGCTTTCTCACTCATTTTTAATGTAAAAGCAACACCATAAAGCAGCTGGATGGCCTGTTGATACGCCCCGCCCTCTTGGTTTGGGTCTCCCCTCCCCCGCACCGCCAGAAAATTCATTGGTGGCACTGTCAAAATGCCCGGAGTCCTCGGCGGTTGATACAGCGTCCTCTCCTCTTTCTTGAAATCAAACGGCATCGTTCAGCCCTCCTTTTTGGATTTTTTAGGCTTTGATGGCGGCAGCGCCGCCCATGTGATCTGTGCCAGGCGAACCAGCAGCTCTCGATCATCCACATCCTCTACCAGTAGACAGGGCTTTGCGCCTTTATACGGCGGTGCCAATGGCAACTGGGGAAATGCGTTTTTCCCCTCCAATGTCTCCTTAACAAAAAGTTGATCATCGCAAACCATAGCAAAAAACTTTTCATTGAGGTAAAGCCCATACTCCCCAAACATTTTACAGCAGCGGATCTCTCCTGCTGCGGCAAACTGATCTGCTATATACTGCGCAATGCTCGCATCCGAAGCCATTCTGCATTCTCCCTTACGCTCGATTTTACTCCTAAACTGTTTTTTGTGCCGCATTTTAGGTGTGCTATCTCCAGAAAAGAACAACCAAATGTTTATCAGTTTCAGTATAGCATACGGAGGGTATTTTGTAAAGAAAACAAAAAATCCCCCCTGCCCTTACGGACAGAGGGGAAATTTAAGCAATAGTGCCTTCTATCAGGCTGTCAGGAAGTCAGAACAGATCACTCAATGATCTTGCCGACGACGCCGGAACCAACGGTACGGCCACCCTCACGGATAGCGAAACGCAGGCCTTCCTCCATGGCGACGGGGGTCAGCAGCTCAACGTGCATCATGACGTTATCGCCGGGCATGCACATCTCGGTGCCCTCGGGCAGAGTGATGATGCCGGTCACGTCGGTGGTGCGGAAATAGAACTGAGGACGATAGTTGGAGAAGAAGGGGGTATGACGGCCGCCCTCGTCCTTGTTCAGGACATAGACCTGAGCCTCAAAGACGTTGTGGGGGTGCACAGAACCGGGCTTAGCCAGGACCTGGCCACGCTCGATCTGGGTGCGGTCGATACCACGCAGCAGAGCGCCGATGTTATCGCCAGCCTGAGTGAAGTCCAGAGACTTACGGAACATCTCCAGGCCGGTGATGGTGGTGCTCAGACGGTCGGGCTTGATGCCGACGATCTCCATCTGATCGCCAACCTTAGCAGTGCCGCGCTCGACACGGCCGGTAGCGACGGTGCCACGGCCAGAGATGGTCATGACGTCCTCGATGGGCATCAGGAAGTCCTTGTCAGCCAGACGGTCGGGAGTGGGGATATACTCGTCGACAGCGTCCATCAGCTCCTTGATGGGAGCGTAAGCGGGATCGCTGGGATCGTTAGAAGTGCACTCCAGAGCCTTCAGAGCAGAACCACGGATGATGGGGGTGTCATCACCGGGGAAGTTGTACTCGTTCAGCAGCTCACGGATCTCCATCTCGACCAGATCCAGCAGCTCCTCGTCGTCGACCATGTCAACCTTGTTCATGAAGACAACGATATAGGGCACGCCGACCTGACGAGCCAGCAGGATGTGCTCACGGGTCTGGGGCATGGGACCGTCGGTAGAAGCGACGACCAGGATAGCGCCGTCCATCTGGGCAGCACCAGTGATCATGTTCTTGACGTAGTCAGCGTGGCCCGGGCAGTCAACGTGAGCGTAGTGACGGTTCTCGGTCTGATACTCAACGTGAGAAGAGTTGATCGTGATACCACGAGCGCGCTCCTCGGGAGCCTTGTCGATGTTGGCGTAGTCGGTGAAGTCGGCGCCGCCGCACAGGGACAGGTACTTGGTGATCGCAGCAGTCAGAGTGGTCTTGCCGTGGTCAACGTGACCGATGGTGCCGATGTTAACATGCGGCTTAGAACGGTCAAATTTTGCCTTTTCAGCCATTGGAATATCCTCCCTTGTATCGGTTTGATTTTGGTTACAACAGCTCTGCATCTACAAAAATGTACTGCAAGGCTATTCTACTAAATTCTACCCATAAAATCAAGTGATTTTACAGGAAATTTTGCCGAAGCATCCTTGCCCCGGCAAAATCCTTTGCTTTTTCAGCAATTAGGCCTTGGTGCGGCCTGCGATGATCTGCTCGGCGATGTTCTTGGGCACCGGCTCGTAGTGAGACGGCTCCATGACATACTGGCCACGGCCCTGGGTCTTGGAACGCAGGTCGGTAGCGTAGCCGAACATCTGAGCCAGAGGCACGAACGCATTGACGCGCTGAGTGCCAGCCATAGCCTCCATGCCCTGGATCTGACCACGGCGGGAGTTCAGGTCACCGATAACATCGCCCAGATACTCATCGGGAACGACGACAGCAACCTTCATGATGGGCTCAGTGATGATGGGATCAGCCTTGCGCATAGCCTCCTTGAAGGCCATAGAACCAGCAATGGAGAAGGCCATTTCAGAGGAGTCGACCTCGTGATAAGAACCATCCCACAGGGTGACCTTGACGTCAACCACGGGATAGCCAGCCAGAACACCGCTCTTCATTGCGCCCTGGATACCATTGTCAATAGCCGGGATATACTCCTTGGGGATCGCGCCGCCAACAACAGCGTTGACGAACTCGTAACCCTTGCCAGCCTCGTTGGGCTCGATCTTGATCTTGACGTGACCATACTGGCCCTTACCGCCAGACTGACGAGCATACTTGGTATCCTGGTTAGCTTCCTTGCGGATGGTCTCACGGTAAGCGACCTGAGGTGCGCCCACGTTAGCCTCGACCTTGAACTCACGCAGCAGACGGTCCACGATGATCTCCAGGTGCAGCTCGCCCATGCCGGCGATGATGGTCTGACCAGTCTCCTCATCGGTGTAGGTCTTGAAGGTGGGGTCCTCCTCAGCCAGCTTTGCCAGCGCAATGCCCATCTTCTCGTTACCAGCCTTGGTCTTAGGCTCGATAGCAACGCGGATAACGGGCTCGGGGAACTTCATGGACTCCAGGATGATGGGATGCTTCTCGTCACACAGAGTATCACCAGTGGTGGTGTTCTTCAGACCCACGACAGCAGCGATATCACCTGCGTAGCAGCAGTCGATATCCTTGCGGTGGTTGGAGTGCATCTGCAGGATGCGGCCCATACGCTCGTTGGTGTCCTTCACCGAGTTGTACACGGTGGTGCCGGACTCGACCTTACCGGAGTAAACACGGAAGTAAGCCAGCTTACCAACAAACGGGTCGGTAGCGATCTTGAATGCCAGAGCTGCGAAGGGAGCGTTGTCGCTAGACGGACGGGTCTCCTCTTCCTCAGTCTCGGGGTTGACGCCCTTGATGTCAGGCACGTCGGTGGGAGCGGGCATATAGTCCACGATAGCATCAAGCAGCTTCTGGACGCCACGGTTCTTGTAAGAAGAACCGCAGACCACGGGAACCAGAGTATTGGCGATGGTCTCCTTGCGGATTGCAGCCTTCAACTCTTCCTTGGTGATCTCCTCGCCCTCGAGGTACTTCTCCATCAGCTCCTCGTCGTTCTCGGCCACAGCCTCGACCAGGATGTTGTGGTACTCCTCGGCCTGCTCACGCATATCCTCGGGGATATCCTCGGTGCGCATATCGTTGCCCAGGTCGTCGTAGTAGACCTCGGCGTTCATCTCCACCAGGTCAACGATGCCGCGGAAGGTGTCTTCCTGGCCGATGGGCAGCTGGATAGCCACGCCATTAGCGTGCAGACGATCGTGCATCATCTGAATGCAGCGGAAGAAGTCGGCACCCATGGTATCCATCTTGTTGACGTAGACCATACGGGGAACCTTGTACTCGTCCGCCTGGCGCCAGACAGTCTCAGACTGGGGCTCGACACCACCCTTAGCAGCCAGAACGGTCACAGAACCGTCCAGCACGCGCAGGGAACGCTGGACCTCAACGGTGAAGTCCACGTGGCCCGGGGTGTCGATGATGTTGATGCGGTGACGGTTCTTCTTGAATGCTGCGGGGTCCTTCTGGGTCTCAGAATGGCTCCAGTAGCAAGTGGTCGCCGCGGAAGTGATGGTGATACCACGCTCCTGCTCCTGGGCCATCCAGTCCATGGTAGCGCTGCCGTCGTGGGTCTCACCGATCTTGTGGTTGATGCCGGTGTAGTACAGGATACGCTCGGTAGTGGTGGTCTTACCAGCATCGATGTGAGCCATGATGCCGATATTTCTCGTCATCTGAAGAGAAACTTCTCTGGATGTAGCCATGAAATGAACCTCCTACCGATCAGATCAATAACGGAAATGTGCGAAAGCCTTGTTGGCCTCGGCCATCTTGTGGGTATCCTCGCGCTTCTTCACGGCGTTGCCAGTGTTATTGGCAGCGTCCATGATCTCAGCAGCCAGACGCTGGCTCATGGTCTTCTCGCCACGGCTGCGGCTGTAAGCAGTCAGCCAGCGCAGGCCCAGGGTCTCACGACGAGCGGGGCTGACCTCCAGGGGAACCTGGTAGTTAGCACCACCCACGCGGCGGGTCTTGCACTCAAGGCTGGGCATAATGTTCTCCATGGCCTTCTCAAAGGTCTCCAGGGGATCGTTGCCGGTCTTCTCCTGGATCATGGTGAAAGCATCATACACAATCTTCTGGGCGACGCCCTTCTTGCCATCCAGCATCACGCTGTTGACCAGGCGGGTGACCATCTTGGAATTGTAAATAGGATCAGCTAAGACATCGCGCTTAGCAATGTTACCTCTTCTAGGCATCTTTCTTCCCTCCTTCACAGAATGATATCATCGGTACTCGAAAGTAATTAAACTCCCGTTGTGTCACAAAGAGCTGACCTTACATAAACTGTTGACCATCCGCTCAAGGCGGACTTGTTATTTATATAATGGAAAGCCGTTTATGGCGGTCGTTCCTCAATTACTTCTTCGCTGCACCGGCCTTAGGACGCTTTGCGCCGTACTTGGAGCGGGCCTGGCCACGACCTGCAACACCCTGGGTATCCAGAGTACCACGGATGATGTGGTAACGAACACCGGGCAGGTCCTTGACACGGCCGCCGCGGATCAGAACGACGGAGTGCTCCTGCAGGTTATGGCCGATGCCGGGAATGTAAGAGGTGACCTCAATACCATTCGTCAGGCGGACACGGGCGACCTTACGCAGAGCAGAGTTCGGCTTCTTGGGGGTCATGGTACGGACTGCAGTGCAGACACCACGCTTCTGGGGGCTGCTCAGATCAGAGTACTGCTTCTTCTGAGAGTTGTAGCTCTTCAGCAGAGCAGGAGAAGCGCTCTTCGTAGCCAGGACCTCACGGCCTTTGCGTACAAGCTGGTTAAAAGTAGGCATTTGGTTTCTCCTTTCGTAGAGTGATAACCGGGCAACCGCCCGGATTTTTTGCCGCACTTCCCCCTAAAGGGATGCGCAACAGTTATATAATACTCGTTGTGGGGCGTAATGTCAACAGTTTTTGCAAAGTTTTTTTGTACTTTCCGCTGATTTTTTCTCGAACAGCCCTCTCCCCTGCTCCAAAGCACAAAAGCCCCCGCAGAGTATGTGCTCTGCGGGGGCTTTTTATGCTTTTATCCGGAAAACGGAGGGTTTACAGCTGGGCAGCGGCCAGTTCAGCAGCCACCTGCTCATCCCGCTCCGCCTCGCGGCGGATCAGGTCCTCACGGACCTCCGGCAGGCCGGTACCTGCGGGGATCAGCTTACCGATGATGACGTTCTCCTTCAGGCCAGCCAGCGGGTCGGTCTTGCCCTTGATGGCAGCCTCGGTCAGCACGCGGGTGGTCTCCTGGAAGGATGCAGCAGACAGGAAGGACTCATTGGCCAGGGCAGCCTTGGTGATGCCCAGCAGCACCTGCTGGTACTCCACCAGCTTGAGGCCCTGCTCGCCTGCGTCGATCCGCTTCTGCAGATCTGCATTGATGTTCTCCACATCCAGGCGGTTTGCCAGTGCGCCGCCGATCAGGTCGGAAGAGCCGGAGTCGGTGACCCGGACCTTACGGCACATCTGACGGACGATGACCTCGATATGCTTATCGTTGATCTCAACGCCCTGCAGACGGTAGACCTTCTGGACCTCGCTGATCAGGTAGTTCTGCACATCGCTCAGGCCCTTGATCGCCAGGATATCCTGGGGATAGAGCACGCCCTCACGGGTGATGATGTCGCCCTTCTCCACACGGTCACCCGGCACGACGCGTGCATGCTGGGTAAAGGGGATGGAGTAGCTCTTGACCACCTCTGCACCGGTCTCTTCGTCCTTGCCGGTGACCTTGATGACCACGTTCTTCTTGGTATCGTCCTGAGAGACCACACCAGAGATCTCGCTCATGATGGCCATGCTCTTGGGACGGCGGCTCTCGAACAGCTCCTCAACACGAGGCAGACCCTGGGTAATATCCTCGGCCGATGCGATACCGCCGGTATGGAAGGTACGCATGGTCAGCTGGGTACCCGGCTCGCCGATGGACTCAGCTGCAATAACGCCGATGGACTCGCCCAGCTGGACCGGCTCACCATTGGCCATGTCGGAGCCATAGCAGCGGGCGCAGACACCGATCTTTGCACGGCAGGTCAGCAGGCTGCGGATCTTCAGCTTGGTGATGCCAGCCGACTCGATCTCGTCTGCATCGTACAGGTCGATCATCTTGCCTTCCGGCACGATGACCTTGCCGGTGACCGGATTCACCACGTCGCCCACGGCATAACGGCCGATGAGACGCTCGCGGAAGCTTTCGATCTTCTCCTTGCCCTCGTGGATCTCAGAGACCCACAGGCCGTCGGTGGTGCCGCAGTCGATCTCGCGGACGATAACGTCCTGAGAGACGTCGACCATGCGGCGGGTCAGGTAGCCGGAGTCTGCGGTACGCAGAGCGGTATCTGCCAGACCCTTACGAGCACCACGAGCGGAAACGAAGTATTCCAGAATGTTCAGACCTTCGCGGTAGTTCGCACGAATGGGCATCTCGATGGTGTGGCCGGCGGTGTTTGCCAGCAGGCCGCGCATGCCGGCCAGCTGCTTGATCTGGTTCATAGAACCACGAGCACCAGAGTCCGCCATCATATAGATCTCGTTGTCCTTGGGCAGGTTGTCCGCCAGAGCCTTGGAGACTCTGTCGGTGGTCGCCTGCCAGATGTCGATGGTCTGCTTGTAGCGCTCGCCCTCGGAGATCAGGCCGCGGTTGAACAGCTTGCCCACCTGGGAGACCTGCTTATCTGCCTCTGCGATCAGCTCTGCCTTCTGGGGCGGGATCACCGCATCACAGACGGCCACAGAGATCGCAGACAGGGTGGAATACTTATAGCCCTGGCTCTTGATGGCATCCAGCATCTTTGCACAGGCGCGGGTGCCATTGCGGGTCATGCAGCGGGAGATGATGTCCGGCAGGGTCTTTTTGGTCACGCGGAAGCTAACCTCGTACTCCAGCCAGTGCTCCGGATCGGTACGGTCGATATAGCCCAGGTTCTGGGGGATCGGGTTATTGAAAATGATCCGGCCTGCGGTGGCATCCACCAGACCGCTGCGCTCCACGCCATCCAGCACCATGGTGCGGCGCACCTTGATGGGAGCGTGCAGGGAGATGACGTGCTCGGCATAGGCCATCAGGGCCTCGTTCTCATCACGGAACACCTTGCCGGCGCCAACCTCCTCCTCACGGACGGTGGTCAGGTAGTAGCTGCCCAGGATCATATCCTGCGTAGGCACGGTGACGGGGGCGCCGTCGGAGGGCTTCAGCAGGTTGCCGGAAGCCAGCATCAGCATCTTGGCCTCACGGCAGGCGTCCTCGCTCAGCGGCAGGTGGACAGCCATCTGGTCGCCGTCGAAGTCCGCGTTGAATGCGGTACAGGACAGGGGGTGCAGCTTGATGGCACGGCCCTCCACCAGCACCGGGTTGAATGCCTGGATGCCCAGACGGTGCAGGGTAGGTGCACGGTTCAGCAGCACGGGATGACCCTGGATCACAGTCTCCAGGCTGTCCCAGACTTCCGGCTTTGCACGCTCCACCATCTTGCGGGCGGACTTGATGTTGTTGGCAATGCCCTTTTCCACCAGGTCCTTCATGACAAAGGGCTTGAACAGCTCCAGAGCCATCTCCTTGGGCAGACCACACTGGTCCATACGCAGCTCAGGGCCGACAACGATAACGGAACGGCCGGAGTAGTCCACGCGCTTGCCCAGCAGGTTCTGACGGAAGCGGCCCTGCTTGCCCTTGAGCATATCAGACAGGCTCTTCAGGGCACGGTTGTTGGGGCCGGTGACCGGACGGCCGCGGCGGCCGTTGTCGATCAGGCTGTCCACAGCCTCCTGCAGCATCCGCTTCTCGTTGCGGACGATGATATCCGGTGCGCCCAGCTCCAGCAGACGGCGCAGACGGTTGTTGCGGTTGATGACCCGGCGATACAGATCGTTCAGGTCAGAGGTAGCAAAGCGGCCGCCATCCAGCTGGACCATGGGGCGCAGATCCGGCGGCAGCACCGGCAGAACGTCCATGACCATCCACTCGGGGCGGTTGCCGGAGATGCGGAAAGCCTCCACGACCTCCAGGCGCTTCAGGATGCGGACACGCTTCTGGCCGGAGGACTTCTCCACCTCAGCGGTCAGCTCCGCACTGAGCTGATCCAGGTCGATCTCCCGCAGCAGCTCCTGGATGGCCTCAGCACCCATCGATGCCTCGAACTCATCGCCGTAGCGCTCCTGCATCTCCCGGTATTCCTTCTCGGTCAGCAGCTGCTTTTTCTCCAGCGGGGTCAAGCCGGGGTTGGTGACGATATAGCTGGCAAAGTACAGCACCTTCTCCAGCAGGCGGGGGCTGATGTCCAGCATCAGGCCAATGCGGCTGGGGATGCCCTTGAAGTACCAGATGTGGCTGACCGGAGCGGCCAGCTCGATGTGGCCCATACGCTCGCGGCGGACCTTTGCCTTGGTGACCTCAACGCCGCAGCGGTCGCAGACCTTGCCCTTATAACGGATGCGCTTGTACTTACCGCAGTGGCACTCCCAGTCCTTGGTAGGTCCAAAAATGCGCTCGCAGTACAGGCCGTCGCGCTCCGGCTTCAGGGTGCGGTAGTTGATGGTCTCCGGCTTCTTCACCTCGCCGTAGCTCCACTTGCGGATCTGATCGGGAGAGGCAAGGCCGATTTTGATCGAATCGAAAACGTTGTTTTCCATGAAACGAACCCTTCCTTAATCTCTAGTTGTCTCGATGATAACACGCGGCTGTGCGGGTCCGCACCGGCTGCGGCGGGTCACCGGCTTTTCTGCCGGCCGCCGCACCGGGCGACCCTGAGGGGTCATTCAATGTCCACTTCGTCAAAAGAAGCGGGAGCCGCTTCGCTGGAGCTGTCCTCCAGCACAGAAGGATCATCGAAGCTGGAGCCTGCGTCCTTGATGGTGTAGTCGCCTGCCAGCTCGTTCTCGTTGGTGACAGTCTCGGTACCGGCAACATCGCGCATATCAAAGCCGGTCTCCTCGTCGTCAAAGTTCTGGCGCATATCGATCTCGTTGCCTTCCTTGTCCTGGACCACCACGTCCAGACCCAGGGACTGCAGCTCCTTGAGCATAACGCGGAAGGACTCCGGAATACCCGGCTGCGGCACCGGCTCGCCCTTGACGATGGCCTCGTAGGTCTTGACACGGCCCTCCACGTCGTCGGACTTGACGGTCAGGATCTCCTGCAGGGTATAAGCTGCGCCGTAAGCCTCCAGTGCCCAGACCTCCATCTCGCCGAAGCGCTGGCCGCCGAACTGGGCCTTGCCGCCCAGGGGCTGCTGCGTGACCAGAGAGTAGGGGCCAGTAGAACGGGCATGGATCTTATCGTCAACCAGGTGGTGCAGCTTCAGGTAGTACATATAGCCCACCGTGACCCGGTTGTCGAACTTTTCGCCGGTACGGCCATCGTAAACGGTGGTCTTGCCGTCGCGGTCCAGCTCGATCTTGGAGAAGTCGATGATATGGCCCTTCTCGCCCATGATCCGGGGGAGCTTGGTGGGGTATGCGGGGGCGTTCTCGCCATGCCACATCTCCCGGGCAGTATCAAATGCATCGCCGATATCATTCTCTCGTGCGGAGTCGAACACCGGGGTCATGACCTTGATGCCGCAAGCCTTGGCTGCATAACCCAGGTTGACTTCCAGCACCTGACCGATGTTCATACGGGAGGGAACGCCCAGCGGGTTCAGCACGATATCCAGCGGGGTGCCGTCCGGCAGGTACGGCATATCCTCCTGCGGCAGGATGCGGGAAACGACACCCTTGTTGCCGTGACGGCCTGCCATCTTATCGCCCACGCTGATCTTACGCTTCTGGGCAATGTAGCAGCGCACCACCTGGCGCACGCCGGGCTGCAGCTCGTCGCTGTTTTCCGGAGTGAACACCTTGACATCCACAATGATGCCATACTCGCCATGGGGCACACGCAGGGAGGTGTCACGCACCTCACGGGCCTTCTCACCAAAGATAGCACGCAGCAGGCGCTCCTCAGCGGTCAGCTCGGTCTCGCCCTTGGGGGTGACCTTACCAACCAGGATATCGCCGCTCTTGACCTCGGCGCCAATGCGGATGATACCGCGCTCGTCCAGGTCCTTCAGGGCATCCTCGGAGACGTTGGGGATATCACGGGTGATCTCCTCAGGTCCCAGCTTGGTGTCACGAGACTCGGTCTCGTACTCCTCGATATGGATGGAGGTGTACACATCCTCGCGGACGATCTTCTCGTTCAGCAGGACGGCGTCCTCGTAGTTGTAGCCCTCCCAGGTCATGAAGCCGATCAGAGCGTTCTTGCCCAGAGAGATCTCACCATTGCGCATAGCGGGGCCATCGGCCAGCACCTGGCCTGCCTTGACGGTCTCCCCTACTTCCACGATGGGGCGCTGGTTGATGCAGGTGCCTGCGTTGGAGCGGGCAAACTTCACCAGAGCGTAATCCTCCAGGGCACCTGCGGTGGTGCGCACCAGCACATGGTCTGCATCCACCTTTTCCACGATGCCGTCGTTCTTGGCCAGCACAGCAGTACCAGAGTCGGTAGCTGCCTTGTACTCCATACCGGTGGCGACCAGCGGCTGCTGGGTGACCATCAGAGGCACGGCCTGACGCTGCATGTTGGAGCCCATCAGAGCACGGTTACAGTCGTCGTTCTCCAGGAAGGGGATGCAGGCGGTTGCCACAGAGACCATCATCCGGGGAGAAACGTCCATATAATCGACCTTTTCAGCGTCGATTTCCAAAATCTCGTCCCGGCGGCGGGCAGACACGCGCTGCCGCTTGAAGTGCTTGCTCTCATCCAGGGGCTCGTTGGCCTGGGCGACGACGTACTCGTCCTCCAGATCAGCGGTCATATACTCCACTTCATCGGTAACGACCTGGTCGATCAGGCGGCCTTCCTCATCGTAGGTCTTTTTCACCTTACGGTAAGGGGCCTCCACGAAGCCATACGCGTTGATCTTAGCATAGGATGCCAGGTAAGAGATCAGACCGATGTTGGGGCCTTCCGGCGTCTCGATGGGGCACATACGGCCGTAGTGGCTGTAGTGAACGTCACGGACCTCGAAACCTGCACGGTCACGGCTCAGACCGCCAGGGCCCAGAGCGGACAGACGGCGCTTATGGGTCAGCTCAGCCAGGGGGTTGTTCTGGTCCATGAACTGAGACAGCGGAGAGGAGCCAAAGAACTCCTTGATGGCAGCCACCACAGGACGGATGTTGATCAGTGCCTGCGGGGTGATGACGCTCTGATCCTGGCTCTGCAGGGTCATGCGCTCACGGATCACACGCTCCATACGGGAGAAGCCGATGCGGAACTGGTTCTGCAGCAGCTCGCCCACGCTGCGGATACGGCGGTTGCCCAGGTGGTCGATATCATCGGTAGAACCGATGCCGTGGGCCAGGCCGTTCAGGTAGTTGATGGAAGCAAAGATGTCCGCAGTGGTAACGGTGCGGCCGATCAGCTGGTCGTGGTTGCGGCACAGCAGCTCCTTCTGCTCCTCCACATCGGAGGTGGTGTCCAGGATCTTGCGGATCTCCTCAAAAGAGCAGCGCTCGTTGATGCCGCACTCCTTCACGTCGAAGGAGAAGAAAGCCTGTGCGTCCACACAGCCGTTGGTGATGACCTTGACGTCCTTGTCATCGATGCGCAGGGTGACCAGGCTGACACCAGCAGCGTCTGCCTGCTCTGCCATTGCGCGGGTGATCTTGGAGCCAGCCTCGATCAGGATCTCGCCGGTCAGGGGGGCCACCACGTTATCCGCAGCCACATGGCCGATGATACGGCGGGCCAGAGCCAGCTTCTTGTTCATCTTGTACCGGCCAAACCGGGACAGATCGTACCGGCGGGGGTCAAAGAACAGCATATTGATCTGGCTGGTAGCGGACTCCACCGTGGGAGGCTCGCCGGGGCGCAGCTTGCGGTAGACCTCCAGCAGGCCCTCTTCCTTATTCTTGGTGGTATCCTTCTCCAGGGTGGCCAGGATGCGCTCATCCTCGCCGAAGTAGTTCAGGATATCCTCATCCGAGGACAGGCCCAGGGCACGGCACAGCACGGTGACCGGCAGCTTGCGGTTCTTGTCGATGCGGACATAGAACACGTTGGAAGCATCGGTCTCATACTCCAGCCAGGCACCGCGGTTGGGGTTCATGGTGGCGCTGTACAGGTCGTTGCCCACCTTGTCCTTTGCATCGCCGTAGAATACGCCGGGAGAACGGACCAGCTGGCTGACGATAGCGCGCTCTGCACCATTGATCACAAAGGTGCCCGCATCGGTCATCAGCGGGAAGTCACCCATGAAGATCTCCTGATCTTTGACCTCGCCGGTCTCCTTATTCAGCAGACGAGCCGTGACACGCAGCGGGGCAGCGTAGGTCACGTCCCGCTCTTTGCACTCCTTGATGGAATACTTCGGCTCCTTGTCCAGGCGGAAATCCACAAAGCTCAGTGCCAGGTTGCCGGTGTAATCCTCAATGGCGCCGATGTCATGGAAGACCTCTTTCAGGCCCTCGTCCAGAAACCACTGATACGAGTTCTTCTGGACCTCGATCAGGTTGGGCATACTGATGACTTCGTCGATGTGGGAGAAGCTCATGCGCTCGGTTTTGCCGAGCTTTACGGGCTTGACTTTCATCATAAAATCAACCACTCCTTACTTTTATACTCTACGGATGTTGCATACGCGGGTCGAAATTTGAGCACACGCACATAATTCGGCCCGCGCAGCGCGGAGAGTTTCGGCATTTTTAACAAACTTTAGGATGAACACCCCAAAGTGCCGACGCCTCAAACCCCGTTTTTGGCGCACTAGGCCATTATGTGATACTATCTCAGTATAACACAAAAACCCCTGGTGTCAAGCCATTTTCGGGTTTTTGAGCAGATTTTTTCTTTCAGGCCGGTTTTTGCAGCACACCCGGAGACGTGTATGCTTTGAATGTTTTTCGTCTTGATTTTTCTGTTTTTTGCGTTCCTGACCAAAAGCGCCTTGTGCATTTTGTCTATGTTTGCTCTTGCCTTCCTCTCCCCTGCCGCACACAAAAAAGCCCTGCCGGGCAGCGCTTCCCGGCAGGGCTGTAAAAAGATGCGCAGTCGGCGCTTTCCCGCTTAGGTTCAGCGGTCCCACTTGTCGCACAGGGCATTGATCTGGTCGGCAAAGCGGGCCAGGTCCTTGTTTGCTCCGCCCTGGTTGTGCTCGATGACCCGCAGCAGACGGCGGCCTGCATTGACCAGCCGCTGGAATACCGATGCAGCACGGCTCGGCCCCTCCGTGCCAGTGCGGCGCTGCACCTTCTCCCGGCTGCCCTCCTGAACACAGACTGCACCCTCTGCGCCCAAGACCCACTGCGCCCCGTTGTAAGGCGCACAAGCGGTAAAGCCCCGCTCCTGCAGCAGCTGAACGAACCGGTCCTCCACTTCGTCCTCGCCATGGTTGACGAACACCCGCTTGGGTTTTGTGTCAAAGGCTTCGATCCAGCGCAGCAGCCCTTCCCGGTCTGCATGGCCGGACATACCGGTCAGCTGACACAGCTCCGCCTGCACCTCGATGGTCTCACCAAACAGTTTTACCTGCGGGGCACCCTCCAGCAGGACTCGTCCCAAGGTGCCCGCGGCCTGATAGCCCACAAACAGGATGGTGCTCTCCGGCCGCCAAAGGTTATGCTTCAGATGATGGCGGATACGGCCCGCCTCACACATACCGCTGGCAGAAAGGATGACCTTAGGCTCCCGGTCCGAGTTGATCTGGCGGGATTCCTCACTGGTCACGCTGACCCGCAGCCCCGGGAACAGGATCGGGTGGACTCCCTGTGCCAGCAGCTCCCGTGTTTCCTGATCAAAGCAGGCAGAATCCGTCTCATGGAAGATGCGGGTCGCTTCAATGGCCAGCGGACTGTCGATATAGACTGGGAAATTGCCGTGCCCTTTGACCAAGCCCCGGTTTTTGATCTCCCGGATAAAATACAGCATCTCCTGGGTGCGGCCCACCGCAAAGCTGGGGATGACCACATTGCCGCCACGGTCCAGGGTGCGCTGCAAAATAGCGCTCAGCTCCCCTACATAGTCCGGCCGGGGGCCGTGGCTGCGGTCGCCGTAGGTGGACTCCATCACCACATAATCCGCCTCGTGCAGATAGGCGGGATCTTTCAGGATCGGCTGATTCAGGTTGCCGATATCGCCGGAAAACACCAGCTTGACCGTTTTGCCTTCCTCTGTGATCCAGATCTCCACACTGGCCGAACCGAGCAGATGTCCCACATCCACAAAGCGGACCTCTACCCCCGGCGCCAGGGCAAACTGCGTGTTATAGGGCACGCCGTGGAACAGTTTGATGGCCGCCTCTGCATCCTGGACCGTGTACATGGGCTCCACCGGGTCCGCACCCGAGCGCTGGCCTTTGCGGTTTTTCCACTCCGCCTCAAACTCCTGGATATGCGCCGAGTCCCGCAGCATGATGCCGCACAGCTCTACCGTAGGTGTCGTGGCGTAGATCTCGCCCCCAAAACCGTTGCGCACCAAAAGCGGCAGCAGTCCGGTATGGTCAATATGGGCGTGTGTGATCAGCACACAGTCCACCTCACCTGCCGGCACCGGCAAAGGCTGGTTTTCATAGGTATCCCGTCCCTGTTCCATGCCGCAGTCGATCAAGATCCGCTTGCCGGCGGCCTCCAACAAGGTACAGCTGCCTGTAACTTCATGGTTCGCACCCAAAAATGTCAGTTTCACAGTGGACACCTCCCATCGCGCCCGGAGCACGGGCGTTGAAACGGCCTTAATAATACATTATAATGGGCCCCGGTCCATGAAAATGCAAGCATCCCGCTGCCATCCTCCACAAACCTTTGGGTTACGTTCAGTATACCACATTTTGTGCCCCAGCGCCCCCCAAAAACGCAGGTTTTTCTCAGGCAAAACGCCGAAAGACTGAAAAAATTTTTATACAACCTTGACAAACCACCCCGGGATGCGATAAACTCAGACAGTATGATATTCCTTCTAAGAAGATCTGAATAGAGAGGTTGTATATTTATGGTTCGTAACGATTTGCGCAACGTCGCTATTATCGCTCACGTTGACCACGGCAAGACCACCCTGGTGGACGCCCTGCTGCGCCAGAGCGGCGCGTTCCGTGACAATCAGGTGGTGTCCGAGCGTGTGATGGACAGCGGCGACATCGAGCGTGAGCGCGGCATTACCATCCTGGCCAAGAACTGCTCCTGCACCTACAAGGGCGTGAAGATCAACATCGTGGACACTCCGGGCCACGCCGACTTTGGCGGCGAGGTGGAGCGTGTGCTGAAGATGGTCAACGGCGTGCTGCTGCTGGTGGACGCCGCTGAGGGCTGCATGCCCCAGACCCGCTTTGTTCTGCAGAAGGCTCTGCAGCAGAACCTGAGCCTGGTGGTGGCCATCAACAAGATCGACCGCCCCGATGCCCGGATCAAAGAGGTCATCGACGAGGTGCTGTACCTGCTGATGGACCTGGGTGCCTCCGACGAGCAGCTGGACTGCCCCATCCTGTTCTGCTGCGGCCGTCAGGGTACCGCCAGCCTGGACCCGGATGTGCCCGGCACCGACCTGATGCCCCTGTTCGACACCCTGCTGGACACCATCCAGCCCCCGGAAGGCGACCCTGAGGCTCCCTTCCAGATGCTGGTGTCCTCTGTGGACTACAACGAGTTCGTGGGCCGCATTGGCATTGGCCGCATCCAGAACGGCGTGGCCAAGGTAGGCGAGGAAGTGGTGGTGTGCGACTGGCACAACCCGGACCTGAAGATGCGGGGCCGCCTGACCAAGCTCTACGACTTCCAGGCCAACGGCCGCCAGCCCTGCGACAACATCACCGCCGGCGATATCGTGGCCTTCTCCGGTCTGCCGGATGTGACCATCGGCAACACCCTGTGCAGCCCCTCTCAGGTGGAGCCGCTGCCCTTTGTGAAGATCAATGACCCCACTGTGGAGATGACCTTCTCGGTCAACGACAGCCCCCTGGCAGGCCGTGAGGGCAAGTTCGTCACCAGCCGCCAGATCCGTGATCGCCTCCAGAAGGAGCTGCTGAAGGACGTGGCCCTGAAGGTGGAGGACTCCCCCACCACTGATTCCTTCCGGGTCATGGGCCGTGGCGAGATGCACCTGTCCATCCTCATCGAGACCATGCGCCGTGAGGGCTACGAGCTGCAGGTCTCCCCTCCCCACGTTCTGACCAAGGTGATCGACGGCAAGACCTACGAGCCCATGGAGCACGTGGTGATCGACGTGCCCACCCAGTATCAGGGCGCTGTCATGACCGGTCTGGGCCAGCGCAAGGCCATCCTGCAGCAGATGGAAGCTCTGGGCGACACCCGTGTGCGTCTGGAGTTCCGGATGCCCAGCCGCGGCCTGTTCGGCTACCGCAACCAGTTCCTGACCGACACCCATGGTGAGGGCATCCTGAACCAGATCTTTGACGGCTACGATGTGTGGGCCGGCATGATCGCCAACCGCGCCACCGGTTCTCTGGTGAGCTTTGAGACTGGCGAGTCTGTCACCTACGGCCTGTTCAATGCCCAGCAGCGCGGCACCCTGCTGATCGGACCCGGCGAGAAGGTCTACGAGGGCATGGTCATCGGCTACACCCCCACCGGTGAGGATGTGGACGTGAACATCTGCAAGACCAAGCACCTGACCAACACCCGCGCTTCCGGCTCGGACGATGCTCTGCGTCTGGTGCCCATCAGCAAGCTGAGCCTGGAGGGCAGCCTGGAGTTCCTGGCACAGGACGAGCTGCTGGAGGTCACCCCCCAGAACCTGCGTATCCGCAAGCAGATCCTGAACCACGAGCAGCGCATGAAAGCTAAGAGCAAGAAGAAGTAAGCTGCTGTAAAATACACAAAAATCCCCCGCAGCGCTCTGAAAAGAGCCGCTGCGGGGGATTTTTTATCTTTGGTCAGCCCTGGCTGTATACACTGCCAGGGGTCCAGGGGTTGGCGGGGTCGTACTGGGCGTGGTTGCGCAGATAGGTGACCCAGGCTCCATAGCCATTGCCGGCAGACAGGTGCACGCCGTCCGGTGCAGCCAGGATCTCCTTCAAATTGCCCTCTCCATCGGCCAGCGTCTCCCACAGATCCAGGTAAATGCAACCCTTTGCATCCGCCAGCTGCGCCAGCTGCTCGTTGACAGCCCGCAGCGACTCACTGGCAAGACCCGGACGCTCAGCAGCTGCATTGGGCCGCACCGGCGGAATGGACTGCACATAGATCCGGCACTGGTCCCCCAGCGTCTGCCGCAGCACATCCAGCATCTGGCCGTAATAGGCCAGGAACTTGCCCTCTGCGCCCGCCCTGGTCAGGGTATTGGTGCCCAGCAGCAGATAGAGTTTTTTGGGCTGCGCTGCCGCCAGCACGTCCAGCGCCACTTCCGGACCGCGGACCGGGCTCTTGACCGTGCTGCGGTTGACGATGGCATCCGGTCCCACACCGGTATAGCCGCAGATCAGCGCACCGCCCAGAGGGATGCTGTAATCCGAAAAGCCCACCGTCAGGCTATCGCCCAGAAACGCTGCATCCGCAAAGTAGCTCAGGTCTACCTGTCCACAGGCAGGCTGACGAATGGTCTGCGCATCATACGCACGCAGCGCATATGCCCCTGGTGTTTGGAGAGCCGGACCAAACGCTTCCAGCTCCACCACTCCAGGCTGCACATCCGGCTCTCCAGTTGTCCCCTGCCCCTGCATGGGCAGCGGCGCCAGGATCTCCTGCGCTGTGCCGCTGGGCTGTACCGGAACAGAGGCAGCCTGTTCCGGCCCGCCGTGCTGCAAAACAGCTGTCACGGCAGCAGAGATCAGCAAAATGGTGGCAGCTGTACCAGCCAGCCGCAATATAAATACGCTTTTGCCCCGGCGCTGCGCAGGCCGTGCATGTGCGGAATGATATTCGTGTGAGATGCCCATTGTGGTCTTATCCACCTTTCCTGTCGGCGTTACATAGGGCTCCGGGAGCACAGACCCGGACACAGCCCCTGTGTCGTACCATTTTAGCATATTTTTTTTGCCTTCGCAACCAATTGGGTCTTGCATACAACACGCAAAATGGTTACAATAGAATCGTAGCTGAATTTACACATTTTACAAAAACCGTGCAAACAAGGCTGCTACTTTTTTGTACGACTTGCGGCGCAGGCTTTGGGACATCGGGGCTCTTGTGATGCAGTGCAGGGCAGCACGGGGCTTTTGCATCCGACACAGTCCAGCCAGCCGCAGCCAACCCACAGATAAGAAGGAGGAACTATCATGGCCAGGAACGTCATCGTCGGCCAGTCGGGCGGCCCCACCGCCGTCATCAACGCAAGCCTGGCGGGTGTCTACAAGGCAGCCCGCAGCATGGGCGCCGACACGGTCTACGGGATGAAGTACGGCATTGAGGGACTGTTGAAGGAGGAGCTGGTAGAGCTGAATGTTCTGCTGGACGACCGGCTGAGCATCGAGCTGCTGAAGCGCACGCCTTCCAGTTACCTGGGCAGCTGCCGCTATAAGCTGCCGGACCCGGAAAAAGACAGCGCCCCCTTTGTCAAGCTGTTTACCCTGTTTGACAAATACGAGGTGTGCGCCGTGTTCTACATCGGCGGCAACGACTCCATGGACACCATTGCCAAGCTCTCCCGCTATGCCAGCTCGGTGAGCAGCCCCATCCGCTTTATCGGGGTGCCCAAGACCATCGACAACGACCTGTGTCTGACCGACCACACCCCTGGTTACGGTTCCGCAGCCAAGTACATTGCCACCATCCTCAAGGAGGTCATCCAGGATTCCTCGGTCTACAATATGCGCAGCGTGACCGTAGCCGAGATCATGGGCCGTCATGCCGGGTGGCTGGCCGGCGCCGCCTGCCTGGCCGGCGGCGATGACTGCGACGGCCCCGACCTGATCCTGCTGCCGGAAGTGCCCTTTGACCAGGAAAAATTCCTGGCACGGGTGGACGAGCTGCAGCGCACAAAGCCCAACGTGATCATTGCCGCCAGCGAGGGCGTCAAAACCGCAGACGGCACCTATCTGTGCGACCTGGTGTCCACCGCCGGGCAGCTGGATGCCTTTGGCCACAAAGCCATCCTCAGCGGAACCAGCCGGTATCTGTCCGATCTGATCCACGACAAGCTGGGCTGCAAGAGCCGCGCGATCGAGTTTTCCACCCTGCAGCGCTGCGCCAGCCATCTGGCCAGCCGCACCGATGTAAACGAAGCCTACGCCGTGGGCGGCGCCGCTGCCGCTGCCGCCTTTGCCGGGGAGACCGGCCGCATGGTCGCGCTGAAACGGATCTCTGCCTACCCCTATCAGTGTGTCACGGAGCTGGTGGACGTACAGCAGGTGGCCAACCTGGAAAAGAAGGTCCCGCTGGAATGGATCACCCCGGACGGGATGCAGGTGACCTCCGCTTTTGAGGAGTACGCCCGCCCCTTGATCCTGGATGAGGTGACCCCTGTTTACGTCAACGGCACCCCCCGTCACATCTGCCTTTGATCCCGTTCTGCACCTGGCGTATCCTGCCGGATGCAGCCCCTTTCCCCCATCCCTTTAGTCTTGTTTTCGTGCGCCTGCACGATCTCAATAAAGGCTCTGCCCCGCCCTGCTGCTGCCGGGCAGGATAAAGCCGATCAAAGCCGAAAACAAAAAAGGAGAAATCATCATGGGTAAGAACGCAATCGTTGGTCAATCCGGCGGCCCCACCTCGGTCATCAATGCAAGCTTGGCCGGTGTGTTTGAAAGCTGCAAAAACCGCGGCGCATCCGTCGTGTACGGTATGTGCAACGGTGTAGCGGGGCTTTTGGAGGAGCGGGTCGTGGATCTGTCCCAGTACCTCACGGATGACCTGGACATCGAGCTGCTGAAGCGCACCCCTTCCAGCTTTTTGGGCAGCTGCCGCTATAAGCTGCCGGATTGGCGGGAGGATGAGTCGGTCTACAAAAAGCTGTTTGCGATCCTGGACAAGCTGGATGTGGGCTACTTCTTCTACATCGGCGGCAACGACTCCATGGATACCATCGGCAAGCTGGCAGACTACGGCACCCGTATCGACAGCGATATCCGGTTCATGGGCGTGCCCAAGACCATCGACAACGACCTGATGGCCACCGACCACACCCCCGGCTATGGCTCTGCGGCCAAGTACATTGGTGTGGTGATGAAGGAGATCATCCGGGATGCTACGGTCTACGGCACCAAATATGTCACCGTTGTGGAGATCATGGGCCGCAATGCCGGCTGGCTGACCGCCGCCGCTGCCCTGGCCAAGAGCGATGACTGTGAAGGCGTGGATATGATCTGCCTGCCGGAAGTGCCGTTCAATGTGGATCGTTTTGTCGAAAAGGTCCAGGCCATGCAGGAGACCAAGCCCAGCATCGTGATCGCTGTTTCCGAGGGCGTCAAGCTGGAGGACGGCCGCTATGTCTGTGAGCTGGCGGATGATGTGCACGCAGTGGACGCCTTTGGCCACAAAGCCCTGACCGGCACTGCCCGGTATCTGGCCAACGTGATCGCCCGCAAG